>ENA-UOUE01000193-UOUE01000193.1-compost-metagenome-genome-assembly--contig:-NODE-193-length-50792-cov-6.896441_pt1 | contig 50792 bp, 36 predicted proteins | sample MGYA00238146_ERZ747223 | MGnify/ENA primary metagenome ERZ747223 (study PRJEB28781, sample SAMN06268865) | compost metagenome | isolation source: single cell | place: USA: California, Emeryville, Joint...
GGCTAATTGGCTGTTGGGTATATCCTTGAGGATATGACCAGCTCTTCGTCGGCAGAGCTGGCTGTTGGAACTTGATGGCAGGATTGGGTATGTATTGATAGGAGCCATAATTATTTTGTGGTAGTATATGATGACGAACGACCTCGACCTCAGGCATACGGCGGTAGTTATTAGGAAGCATTTGTATAACAATGCCCTGCTGGTTGCTGGTGACGGAAATCACCTGCTGAGAATTTGGAATGACAGGTATTTGTAAAAAGACGGGTTGTTGGCCGTCAGCTTGAGGATAGTGATCACTAAGATTCAATTGAATCGTGTTGTATTCGTTGGGGTAGAAGTCTGAGTAGTTTTGTGGTTCTTGAGACTCAAAAATTACGGGTTGAGACAAATATTGTTGCTGTTCCATTTCTTCCTGCAGACAATAATCTGGCATTTCATTATTTTGGTTGAATTGATCGTTAGGTAGTTCTCCTTCAAAGTACTCTTGTTCTTGTTCAATTTCTTGGTCCATGACAGTATTTTCTTGATATCTGAGAAAAGACGTTTGGCTTTGGTCTATTTCTCCATCCTCAACGAGGTGATTAGGTGTGTTTTGAGAGTTATTCGTGCTTCCCTGTGGGATGATTTTTGAAGCACTTGGAAAATTGAAATTTTTCGGCACTTGCTCTGTGAATCTGAACCCCACGTTTTCCTGGTTCATTTCAGACTCTTCGGTCATGAGAGTCTGGTCCAAAGATGTGTCTTTTGGATTACAAGACGCACCATAGCTCTCAGCCTGGTGAACATCGGTGATTCGAGTATCTGAAGAGGCTGGATTGATCATCATTTTTTCTTGGGTTTTGGGCTTGGGTTGCTCTTTCATTGAAGCAGAGCCGCTCTTTTTCTGTCGAGGTTCAATAGAAAGTTGTTCAGGTTTAGCCGCCATTGTCTGCTGGCTGGTTGGAATATTGCTTTTCGTTTCTTTGGAGGATTTCGAGACCATGTTCACTACAGGCAACGTAGCTTTCTGAACCGGAGGTTTCTATGTATGAATTTGAATAAACACTCTGAAAATTTCCTATTTATTTTACCTTTGCTGGAGCTTCGAATTTGTAATGCTCATATAGTCCCTTTTTTTTCTTTTCTTCTGTGTTTATGTCTTTTAGCTCTATGGTTTTCTTAAAAAGACCCCAGCTAATAATATTAAACAACTTAGTTCGAAGTGACATAACATTTATCTTACCCTGGACATTCTGCATTTGTATCTCCACTTGCCTTCACCAGCTCCTGCAATAATGGATTTTTGATATCTTTGATCTTGTTGGGACTGTTAGTATAGTTATTTATAAAGCACGACTTACCTGTACTTTGAATAGGTTGTTTGCTTTCGAAGTTTTAATATGGTTCATGACTCTGTATAGAAGGTTGTCATCGCTTGCGAAAATTTCTTCTATTTCAGAACAGAGCACGTCTAGCTCTGCCGATCGCTCCTCTTTCGAGTTATATTTGCCTGCTCCAGAGAGTTCTGAAGCAGTATCGTTTGTCTTTAACTCAGCACTGACTTCATCATCAAGAGTAATGACATCAGTGTTATTTTTCGAAGTTTTGAGGTCAAAGGCTTCCTGAGATTTCATCTTTTCAAGAACTCGAACAAGATTAACCTCAGACAGCCCTTTGGACTCCATCTTGAACTTTTCATAGAGCTGAAAGCGCTGACTAAACTGGGTTAGGTCATTAAACTAAATAATTTCAGGTCAAATGGTAAGCATCGGATGGATATTTACCTCAGCTGTCTCCAATTTCTTTTGCTTTGTCGCGTTCTTTTGGTTCTGGACCGCGATGAGGTCCCATTTCTGCAGGATATTCTTACATTCATCTAATTTCACGTTCATAGTGCTAATTCTTTCAGTTATCTAGCGAAAATAGGAGTTATTCATTGCTTAAAGTGCTATGTAACCTTGCTGGCGTCGAACTTATCAAAAGCGAGTGGGTTCTCAACTAGATGTTGTGCAAGAGAATGGAATATCTCACGAGTTTGGTCTAACGCTCTGATTTTGTCGTGCTCTTCCTTGTCTTTCAAAAATTGGGAAAATAGCTTCTTTTCAATGTGTTTTTGGTAGTGTTGGCTTGAGTCTGTAGTGATTGTATGGTTAGCGTTAAATTCTCTGTTCAAGACGAAGTTTGAGTCGTGGCGTCTCGTTTCGAGCTGCTCAACAAAGACTTTCTTGTACGATCCGAGCCCAATGGTCGAGGATTGAGTGCTTTCGAAACCAATTGGTTTACTAAGAAACCGGTTAGGCCTAGGAAGAACTAAATCATACGTTTTCTGGTTTATTTTGGGTGTTTTGGCTGGGGGCGTGCTCTTTTTCTTTGTTCTAGAGAGTTTGTGATGAGACGACTCAATACTCATTCGAATTACTTGGTTTTCTTTTCGGTTGATGAAGGTTTATGTGATTTCTTTTGCTTAGATGATTTTTTCATTTGCTAGAGATCAGAATAATAGGTTTGGAAACGAAATCTCTAAAGATTTACATGCTTTGGCATCTGGAGATTGTCCAGGAGAGAAGACTCGAAGTTCATTGTGAGTTGGTAGGTAAGGTATTCCACCCGATTTGTTATTTAAAAAAATTTTTATTTGATATTGTTTCCGGCCGATCTAAATTTCTTGCCTCAAATTATCTGGTAGAAAACTCACAAGTCCGAAATAACGTAATTTCATCGACTAGTTAAATCTAATTATTTTAAAGAACATTTGCGCTCTTTCGCTATTTTTAAACTCGGATATTGGATCCCGAGTTTTAAAACGAATGTACAATATTAAACAACCTTTTTTCAAGGCAACGCTTTTTTCAAGTATCTCAAATCTCAGTCAGCAGCTACACTGCTGAGAGGGTAGAAAATCCAAAATCGCCTTGTATTATACTCACTTTTTTAAGAATAACAGATCAGTAAGTCCTTCTGTTTGGATCGATCGGAAACCATCAGAATTTTGCAATTAAAAAAATTCTAACACTATCATAAGCAAAAAGATGTTATAATAACGCTATCAGAATGACAAATAACATCGGAATCTTCTTTTTGATTCTGAAGAAACTAATGCCTCTAGGAGAGCCTTTATTCGTTTGATACAAACAGAATGAAGTTCATTTATACGATGAAAATTTTTGAATGTAGTATTCAAGCTAGCATATACTAGGCCTCAGCACAGGAAACATAATATCAGTTAAATCAAGAGGTTCAGAATATTTTAATACTGGTTATTGGTAGGTATTATCTCAAACTACACTAGAGTACCATAAAAAGAATTTCGTTCCATGCCAGCTAGAAAAAAAAAACAAAAAGAACCCAGGAAATACGACGATAGGTGGAATTCAACTCATCTGCTATTAATCAACGAGTTAAGACACGAAATTCTTTGATATATCGAATCACCTGAAAGAGCCTAGACTGTTACTAAATTCTCAAAATGAAGGGTTCAGTCTGAGATTTGAAGAATAATGATAAATAACTCGTGCTCTGACCTAAACAACTAAAGATTGTTATATCACAAACCAAATTAAAAGGGAGAGAGAGAAAACCCTTCACGAGTGTATCGCTATAAAAAGAGAGGTAGGCTGATGGAAGCGGCTAGCCACTTCTCCTTTAAAAGTGCGTTTTGGCAATAACTTACCTTCTTTAACAAGCTCTTAACGCCATCGTTGAGATTTAAATTGAGTAATTTTAATCCTGGCTTCAATTAAGGAAGTAATTTTATTGGTAGAGCGTTTGAGAAATTCTCAACAGCCTTGCTTTGAAAAAAATGAAATATATAATTTCACTCTTTGCAGTCTGTGAACTAGCTCCTTGATGCTGCCATAAGATGAAAAATTTGACGAGATCGTTAGTAACAGAGAATATATACTAATAATTAGATTTAGATCTTCAGTATCTTGAATAAAACAGGGAAAAACAAGGATTACTGTTAGAGGGAGTTGAGAAAACTACAAGGAAGCAGACCTTTTGGTTTAAGCACTAGTTCTTATCTGACAACAAAATATTTTCATATAATCTCTTCGGAAAATTAATACTGCTCCAATTTTTCGAAGGGACTCGAAGCAGAAATTCCGTGACTCGTACCTCCAGACTCGAAAGATTATCATTATTCTCGCTATTTTTCTAACTGGCTCGTAAATAGAACTCATGCTGTAGATGCTTTTATTTTGAAATTCTCTTAAGCGATCTCCATATGCGACAATTTAGAACTGCAGCTTTCGCCTTCATAACAGTTAATTTTCCTAATCTAGGCTTCTTTTCTGGGAAATGAGAAAGTTTAAGTCGCTGATGATTCATTAATTATATCTTCTGCAATTTTCATACAATAAATGGCTTTAAAGGTTGAGAAAAGTGGACTAATTGCGAAAGCTTGAGGAAAATTCCAGATATTATATCTGAGAGTCATTCGTTTTGAGAGCTTACTTAAGCATGATGGGTTTTTTCGCACTAAATTAGTTGAAACACTGGCTGAAGCCTGATTTTGTCCTGCCAGCCTGAGGCAAAAAGGAAGGAAGAACGTGAGCAGCTAGCTCGGCATAGACCCAATTTCAAAATCATGGAATGACTCAGCACAAAATTTTGCTTTTAAATCCTTTTATAGAGGCTTACAAATTATTTTCAAACAAAAAATATCAATAGTCAGAAAAATGGTCACTGAAGGTGCCACTGAAAGAGTAGTAGAATTCGAAAATCCTTTCGGAAGGACAGAAGAAAGCCAACAGCAAGAGGAAGAAAGACTCCCAACCAAAGCAAGATTTGCTGGAATTGAAGTCTTTGAAAGCCAAGAGGTATAGCCTCGCTCTCTCTCTAAATACTAATACAATAATTGCAGAAGAAAGGAAAGATTGTTGGAGCAACAGAAAAGAGCCCAATCACTTTGGTCGTTGATGCTCCTTCAATGAAAGAGCAACAAAAAGAACAAGAGCAAGAGTTGCCAAAAATACTCAAAGAAGAGCCACAAAATCTTGCTGAACCTCAAAACACAACTCAAGTAATTGAGGAAGAAAAGAAAGTCGAAGCCGCTGGAGAGAAAAAGAAGAAGAAAAAGAACAAGAAAAGTTCCTAACAAACAATTTTGAATTGTACCATCTAACTTTATTTTAAAAAACAGAAAAAGCGAAAAAAACTGAGGAACCTACAAGCCTACTTGAAAAAGAGGATCCAGAAGAAGACGAAGATCTCTGGATCGAGGAGTCCAAGACTCAGATATTCATCAAATCTCTTCTCAAGAACACAAAACTTACTAAGAGTCGCTTCCAAGATAACTCTGTCTTCAGAGTACTCAAAAATTGGGAAGAAGGTGAAACCAAGCAAACGTAACCTCTTTCTTCTTCTTTAATGGTTAGGTTAAACTTATAATCCATACATAATTCTATAGGAGTCCTCCTTCGATACTTGTGGATCTGCAATATCCCGACAAGAAATACCCTGCAGGACAAGAGATGGCGTATCCAGGTGGTTATCAAAAAAGAATTACGAGTGCCGAAATGCGCGAAAAAGACAAGCTGCAAGAGTTCGAAATTCAGTGCCTTCGAAAAGCAGCAGAGTGCCATCGGCAGGTGAGGAAGTTCGCACAGAGCTACATTCGTCCTGGGATGAAGCTCATAGATATTTGTGAGAGACTTGAAGAGATGAACCGGTATCTGGTGCAAGAGAATGGTCTCAAAGCAGGAATTGCTTTCCCAACAGGCTGCTCCCTCGATCATATCGCAGCACACTTTTCTCCGAACCCAGGAGACGAGACAGTCCTAACCTATGACAATGTTATGAAACTCGACTTTGGAACTCAAGTCGACGGCTGGATCATCGATAGCGCTTTCACGATTGCGTTTAATCCGATGTTCGATAATTTACTAAAAGCCGCACAAGACGCGACCGAAACTGGCCTCAAAGGGGTAAACTCTCGTCATATTATATATGTTAATCTAATCAATTTTGTCTGTCCATAGGCTGGGATCGACGTGCGGTTAGGGGAGCTCGGAGGGGACATTCAAGAAGCTATGGAATCTTATGAAGTTGAGATTAAAGGGAAAGTCTACCCAGTGAAGGCAATTAGGAACATTGGTGGCCATACGATCGAGGCTTATCACATTCATGCTGGAAAATCCGTTTCTGCAGTAAAGACTCCTTCTCAAGAGAAGATGGAAGAAGGAGAACTCTATGCAATCGAAACATTCGCCAGCACAGGCAAAGGATGGATCACTGAAGAAGGAGAGTGTAGCCACTACATGAAAGATTTCGACGCTAAACCTGTCCCGCTTCGACACCCTCGCGCCAAAACTCTACTAAAACATATTAATGAGACCTACTCCACTCTTGCATTTTGCAAAAGATGGCTGGAACGATCCGGAGAGACTGGATACCAGATGGGATTAAAGCATCTCTGCGAATCGGGCATAGTCAATGCTCTTCCACCTCTTTGTGAACCCAAAGGGAGCTACGTTGCTCAATTCGAGCATACGGTTTTATTGAAACCCTCCTGCAAAGAGGTGCTTTCAAGAGGAGATGACTATTAAGGGATGATATGAGCATTAATATGGACTTAATAATATGAAGAAGACGAATAATAATGATGATTATTATTATGAGCTGGACTGCGTATATTAAGAATAAGAACAAGAATTATTATTATGATTATTAGTATTATGATAGGATCACACAGATTTCATTGTATATGATGATGATAATGAGAACATAGTATGAGTATTAGGCAGCCAGAGAGAGAGAAACAACAACAATAAACAACAAATCACAACAATCAACAACAGATTAACATATCATATCAACACCATATCAACCATATCACCAAATGTAACTAATAACCGTTAACCAATTTATCATCTTGATTCGAACTTGAAATTATACGAAATCAAACAACTAATTCTAATTTAAGTGAAGAGCAATCCTTCTCTGAGAATATTCTCACAGTTTCTTTAGGCAATAAAGAGAAGCATTTTCTACCTAAATGTAGAAATGGTATGTAGAGTTTGGGAGGGCTATTAGTATTTCAATAAGATTGTTTCATATTATAATACACAGAGATTTATGACGAAGGGTCTAACAGTTCATTAGAGTCGCTATTATTTTAATTGACCTATATTTTAGCTTCACACAACTCATAATCCTATGCAAAGCACTCCTATGGTCCGCTATCGCTACAGATAATGCAGAGCAAGCACTTTCACCCTGACAAATAAATCATTCATTCATAATTTATTGTTGTCCTCCTTTTTCTGAGAAATAAAAAAGGACAAGCTTGTAATTTTCATTTTCCAAAATATCCTGCCACTTCCATAATACTACTTCTTTTAAGAACAGAAACTCATAAAATAGTTGGGCATTCAATCAACAAATTTTCAGAAGCAATAGTATGACTGATTTAGGCATTTTGTGTTTTTATTGGCTCTTAGGCCATGGTTAATGTAATCTTTTCAAAATCTGCCCATAAAGTTAACTGGAGCCTCCTAAAACCAAGGTTGGAAAAGAAGAATGGAAAGTAAATCTGCAATACTCAACCTTGTAAGAACAGTCCAGAACAATTTGTGATAAAAACTACTTTCAGAGACTTTTGAGATAATTATTAAAGCAAAAAATATCATTTCGAAATGGTCATTGGATCTGCAAAAGAACGAGTCGTAGAATTAGAAAATCCTTTCGAAAAGGCTGAAGAAAACCGTCAACAAGAGGAAGCAAGACTGCCGACCAAGGCAGGAGTTGAAGTTGTAGAGAGACAACACGTAGATTCTCATTATTTTTCAAGAATGTTTATCACAATAATTACAGGATCAAAAGAAGATGGAGAAGATTAGTGAGGCACTTGAGAAGAGCCCTATCACTTTGATCGTTGAAGCTCCTTCAATGAAAAAGCAACAAAAAGAACAAGAGCAAGAGCTGCCAAAAATACTCAAAGAAGAGCCACAAAATCTTGCTGAACCTCAAAACACAACTCAAGTAATTGAGGAAGAGAAGAAAGTCGAAGCCGCTGGAGAGAAAAAGAAGAAGAAAAAGAACAAGAAAAGTTCCTAACAAACAATTTTGAATCGTACCATCTAACTTTATTTTAAAAAACAGAAAAAGCGAAAAAAACTGAAGAACCTGCAACCCTACTTGAAAAAGAGGATCAAGAAGACGAAGATCTCTGGATCGAGGAGTCCAAGACTCAGATATTCATCAAATCTCTTCTCAAGAACACAAAACTTACTAAGAGTCGCTTCCAAGATAACTCTGTCTTCAGAGTACTCAAAAATTGGGAAGAAGGTGAAACCAAGCAAACGTAACCTCTTTCTTCTTCTTTAATGGTTAGGTTAAACTTATAATCCATACATAATTCTATAGGAGTCCTCCTTCGATACTTGTGGATCTGCAATATCCCGACAAGAAATACCCTGCAGGACAAGAGATGGCGTATCCAGGTGGTTATCAAAAAAGAATTACGAGTGCCGAAATGCGCGAAAAAGACAAGCTGCAAGAGTTCGAAATTCAGTGCCTTCGAAAAGCAGCAGAGTGCCATCGGCAGGTGAGGAAGTTCGCACAGAGCTACATTCGTCCTGGGATGAAGCTCATAGATATTTGTGAGAGACTTGAAGAGATGAACCGGTATCTGGTGCAAGAGAATGGTCTCAAAGCAGGAATTGCTTTCCCAACAGGCTGCTCCCTCGATCATATCGCAGCACACTTTTCTCCGAACCCAGGAGACGAGACAGTCCTAACCTATGACAATGTTATGAAACTCGACTTTGGAACTCAAGTCGACGGCTGGATCATCGATAGCGCTTTCACGATTGCGTTTAATCCGATGTTCGATAATTTACTAAAAGCCGCACAAGACGCGACCGAAACTGGCCTCAAAGGGGTAAACTCTCGTCATATTATATATGTTAATCTAATCAATTTTGTCTGTCCATAGGCTGGGATCGACGTGCGGTTAGGGGAGCTCGGAGGGGACATTCAAGAAGCTATGGAATCTTATGAAGTTGAGATTAAAGGGAAAGTCTACCCAGTGAAGGCAATTAGGAACATTGGTGGCCATACGATCGAGGCTTATCACATTCATGCTGGAAAATCCGTTTCTGCAGTAAAGACTCCTTCTCAAGAGAAGATGGAAGAAGGAGAACTCTATGCAATCGAAACATTCGCCAGCACAGGCAAAGGATGGATCACTGAAGAAGGAGAGTGTAGCCACTACATGAAAGATTTCGACGCTAAACCTGTCCCGCTTCGACACCCTCGCGCCAAAACTCTACTAAAACATATTAATGAGACCTACTCCACTCTTGCATTTTGCAAAAGATGGCTGGAACGATCCGGAGAGACTGGATACCAGATGGGATTAAAGCATCTCTGCGAATCGGGCATAGTCAATGCTCTTCCACCTCTTTGTGAACCCAAAGGGAGCTACGTTGCTCAATTCGAGCATACGGTTTTATTGAAACCCTCCTGCAAAGAGGTGCTTTCAAGAGGAGATGACTATTAAGGGATGATATGAGCATTAATATGGACTTAATAATATGAAGAAGACGAATAATAATGATGATTATTATTATGAGCTGGACTGCGTATATTAAGAATAAGAACAAGAATTATTATTATGATTATTAGTATTATGATAGGATCACACAGATTTCATTGTATATGATGATGATAATGAGAACATAGTATGAGTATTAGGCAGCCAGAGAGAGAGAAACAACAACAATAAAAAACAAATCACAACAAATCACAACAAACAACAACAGATTGACATATTCTCTCAGCAAATTTAACCAATAATCAATCAGCCTCTTCATCTGAACTTGAAATTCTGTGAAGTCAAATAACTAACTCTAAATAAATTGAAGTGATTTAGTACTCTACCTCCTCCTTGATGAGACAGAAGATTTTAACATCTGTTCTCTTCGATAAGATTGGCTAACTTAAGGAAAATTTTCAATCATGATTTCCTACAAGAAAACTCCATTTTCAGGTTATTTTTGTATGAGGATAAGTAGGGGTTATAAATAACACTTCATCACAATAGAAATAAAACATAAAGCACTGATAATTCAACAATGAACTTCGTGAATTAGTTTTAAATAATCTTGGTATTCTTTCAAATAATTCCTGTAAGGTCTTCTTCATTGTCTTCTGGAAATGGTCACATTTGAATAAAGAAGCGAAAGCCGTTCCTAATCAAACCACGGGTTAGGAATGGTCGAATTATTTGAATTGAAAAATTCGAAAGAAAAAGCTAACTGTAACAGCAGACTTAATCCAAGAGACTGATTAAAGCAATTCTCAGAGTCAGATGTGCTGTTAGCTTCGATCTTGGATCTCTGGTTGGCTGCGCGTACTATGAAAAAGCACCGAAGCTTCATTGGAGTCCGTACATCAAGAGAAAGCAGAAGCAAAAAGAATGATAGACAAAAATTAGTTTACCTCTTCACTATGTCTCTGTCATTCTCTGACTTCCTTGATTGATTCGAAGCGGCTTTGGCTACCAATAAGAGGCAATCCAGAGTGTTGCTTCTCAGGAGGATTGCTTCCATTTGAAGCAGTGAGATATTCAGATTGTCCTGATGCTTTAGAAAAACCACTTCATCTTTTGCAATGAAGTTGTTTTTAGTTATCTTCACTTCAAACGTCTCTCGAAAGAGAGTTAGAACTTCTTTATTAACGGAGATTCATCGTGGCAGCTGGCTCTTTAGAGGAAAAAGATTTGCCAATTTGGAATCTAAATATTTTTTTCAAATAAATTCCTAAATTATTGTTTATAAAGCCGTCAAGCTATATATACTTCAAATCAGCTACTTCGACTCTGATGATCAACAAAAACCTAAAATAGGTTGATGACTTCTTCTAAAGTCCCCGAAAAGCCAATTCATTTCAATTCATTTGATAAAACGATCATATTGTTAGAAACCAATCATTGCTCCTTTACATTTCATATTTTTCAGCTTAAGAGAACAATTTAAATTGAAAAATGGCATGTAAACTTTACAACGCTGTCAGTACAGTGCAGATAACAAAGAGGGAGGAATCTATGAAACTATTGTTCGTTAAGGAGAATATTCAATCTTTTTTCAGTTAAAAAGACAATTTGTACATAGAACCAATATTTTGTGCTGTTTCTTAAGTCTCATTTCTGAGGATAAAAAGTTTTCATAGCGAAAGAAATCAATGAGTCTTAGCCTCCACTACCTCAACTACCAAAGGAATTAGTAATAATATTTCGCAAAAAATGATATTTTGAGCTATGTTCCCTCAATTCATCGACTTTAAAAACTCTAGATGACTGGCTCCTTCTCTTCCAAACCTTTAGCCCCTAGGAGGAATTTCTTTGAGTTTAGCTCCTCATCCATTCAAAAGTAAGGTTGAACCTGAATCAAAATTAAATTTACTTATCCAATAAATAACAAATAAAAGGTATGTCCCCTACTCACACAAAAGAACGACAATACCGAAAAGCCCAAATTGAGACAAGCCCCCTCCCTTCCCACTTGTCTCACCGAACTTCAATTATAACATCAGAATTTCAAGATTCTTTCCATCCAAAACCACTAACAAGTGGAGATTACAGGGACAAAACTCTATTAGATGGCCGCTATTTGCTTGGTCTATTAATTCCATGTGATTCATTAGAATAATATGTTTCAACAGGAAAAACAATAGGCCAAGGTACCTTTGGCAAGGTAAAGGTGGCCACCCATATCTCAACTGAAGAACAGGTCGCAATTAAAATATTGAAAAAAACCAAGATGACGAAGCCATCAGATTTTGAGAGAGTAGCACGGGAATTGAAGATACTCAAGCTAGTACGCCATCCAAATGTTGTGCAGCTATATGAGGTCCATCCTTCAGTATCATACGTAATAATCTAATTTTCAAATAGATTATTGAAACCGTAGACGAAATTTTGTTGGTGATGGAATATGTCGGCGGAGGAGAACTATTTCATTATATAAACGCTAAAAAAAGAGTGGAAGAATTAGAAGCTGTCCATTTTTTCCAGCAGATCATCTCTGGTGTTGAATATCTTCATAAAATGAATATCGCTCACAGGTGAGATATTACCTCTCTAGCCAATATGAACCTATCACGCTAGGGATCTTAAACCAGAGAATTTGCTGTTAGATGAGAATAACTGCATTAAAATAGCTGATTTTGGACTGAGTAACACTTACAGTGATGGAGAGCTGCTTAAAACTAGTTGCGGATCCCCAAGTTACGCAGCACCAGAGGTTAATTCAAAGACGTCTCATGAGAAATAAAGTTTTCACCATTAGATGATTGCAGGAATGAAATATAAAGGCTTAGAAGCAGATATTTGGAGTTGTGGGATCATTTTATTCGCTCTTGTCTGTGGATACTTACCGTTTGAAGTAAATTAATATATTTTTTGCGAGCATCACATTAACAATCTACAGGATTCGAACACTGGTCAGCTTTTTAAGAAAATAATTAATGGTGAGTACATGATACCTGGGTATGTTTCGGCGGAGTGCAGAGATTTGATACAGAAGATATTAAATATTAACCCTGCTCGACGCTACACAATCCAGGACATTCGAAGACATCCTTGGATGAATAGAGGCGAGTCAGGGAGAGAACTGCAGGGCGTTGTTGTCGGGCTACATAAGATTCCGGTAAGGAAAAAAATTAATGGGATTATGATTCATTGCTTAATAAGATTGATTACGAGGTGGTAAAGCAGCTTGCTCAGTTTGGTTACCAACTAGAAGATGCTGAGGAAGCTATCGATTCTAACTGTTATAATCATATTACGACAATGTAAGTCAAGCGACCTGCAACCACTAATCACTCTCTGTGAATCAAGGTACTATTTATTATTGAAGAAGCATTTGCGAAATGGAGGAAAGTCACAGGCAACCATTAATACAGAGAATTTTGATGGGCCTTTATTCATTCAGCCAAGCCCCAAAAGAAACAAAAGTAATTCGATTCGTATTTAGCTGAAAATAGTCTAATGCATTTTTTTTAGCACTCAGGAACAATAGCACGTCGAATGATACAAATGCTGCAATCATCGATGCAAATGAGAATCCAAAACATTTTTCGAATTATTATCGCAAAAACGCTTACAAAAATAATAATAACATTCAAGCAGAACAGAAGTTTAATAGAGAAAAGCCGAGCGTGAAATCTAAGGGGACTTTGAGCGCTGAAGATTGTTCTCCGATAGACCTCGAATATGTGAGAGAAAATTCTTTCTCCAAAGAATTTGGACTTAACAAGAAAAAAACGGAAAAGGCTCGCGACAGTTCCTTCGATATCAAAATTCAGGAAAAAACAAAAAGGCCTTCATATTTTCAAGAAAGATCGAAGACAATTATGAGAAATAGGCTTGCTTCAGCTAATAATGTACCCCAAGAGATCAACAATGAGACATATGCTTTCCCCTCCAATAGACCTCCTACAACTGATCATCAGATTCGAGCAACTAGTTGTCCAAGAGGCTACAATGCAATTCGCATCAGGACTCCTTCCAAAGAGTCATCAGTTAAACAACCAAGATCAACAAACTATCTTCCTAAATTACATGATCGACCAAAGACGAGTGTCCAGATTGCCCAAATGGATTATTCCACAAATCAAAGCATGCTTGAATCGAATCCAGTTGGAACGAAACTACAGCCTAAGCATTTTTACCACCAATATTTAAGGACCACATTTAATACGTCGTTAATAAATAACAACGAGTGCTCGAAGTCCGATCATGATAATGATACTCTCAATATTAACCTATACAGCCCTGCAAAGAGAAAGTGTACATATGACACCATAGGAAAAAGGTTCGATTACCTTGTTTTCACAGGTGTTGATGTTTTTTATGTTTTAGCGAAACAAGTATCGCTCAAGAAGTTCAAAAAGTCAATACTGAGATTGAATTTCCGCAAAATAACATGGCAAATGAATTATTTCCATTAGAAGAATGCAATGAGCGAGGACATCCTCGTCGAAATGTAATTTCAAGAGGAGAGCATAGAGGGAATCCGAAAAACCATCGTAGCCTTAATGTGACCCCGGAAAATTCCCATCTCGACATTTCAAATGACCTTTCGAGAGCTGGCCTAAAGCTGAGGTCTCAATCAAGGGGATATAGTTCTCCTGCTAGAATGCCAAATGGAAAATTAATCCCACGGACACCAGATCACTTAAAAACTGAGTAAAATTATACTCCTCGAAATTCCATTGATGTGGTTTTCTGTTAGTACTATTCCACAGAGGTCGAAGTATTATGTAGGAAAGCCACATCAAAAGAAGTGGCCCCAGAAGAACCCTCCAAAAGATTCCAAACCGATGACCTCTCTTGATTCCAGAAAACCTCGAGGATATTCTCTTGGAAAAACAAATGAGCAGTCAAGGAAGACTCTTTCTATATTTGATAGAGAATTTATCAAACCTAATGGCATGGATTTCTTTGCATGTCGTCAAGTTACAATCCGAGAACGCCAAGTGAATGTTCTTCAACCCAAGCAGAAAAATAGCTCAAGAAGCCCTTCTCCAATGCTATTGAAGAATAATCTTCAGACTGAAAATACAACAACAAACAAAGAGCCAAAGGCTCCAGTCAGCAGAGGTCCTACTTTCCATAGGAAAAATTTTGCTGGATATGCACGCAAGAATAAATGATCTTGCCATTTCGCTCTATTTTTTATTTCTAAAAGTAAGATAATAACAGTATTATTATTTAGATTTAGTGCTTTTACTTGTTAGACAAGAATTAAGATTGATTTTAGGCTAGTATATTTATGAGAAATTTTATGCTGTCTCTCTTGAGGTTCTGTTCGGAACCAAGCATTTATATAAAAAATTGACACTTCAAAAAATAACATGGGGAGGAAAAAGCATGGATGCATCCATCCGAGCCTACGCAAAATATTAAAAAAACTATTAAATCATAATATGAGTTAGGTGTTATCTTTGGATTAAAACACTGATAAAGCAGTACATAATTCGATATTTTCGATTTTAAAAGAAATAATTCATACAGAGGAAGTAGGCTATTTGTTTCAATAGGAATTCTTTTCTACAAACTCTTAAAGGACCAAATTATAGCAATGAACTAAAAGGCCGTCCCTACTCTTGTTAAATTTTGCTTTGGTTTGAAATCTAAATCAAATTTTCCCAATAATATACAAAAACTCTCAATTCTACGTTACAGAAACTGCACGTTTCGTCTTTCATTTTCAGTTTTATGTAATATATAGCTTTTATTTTGAATTTATTTTAGCTGGGTCCTTATCAAAATATAATAGAAAAGGCATAAAATTTCACAATCGCGAACAATTGCAAACATTATAAGAAGCTTTTTCTTTTTTAACTTCATGCCTAAAAATGAATACTAAGCCATATTCGTCAAATATTCTTATGCTAATAACGTTTTTCTTTATTCTTGTTTGGTACCATCTTCCGCAACGGGGTTCTCAAACACCAAGAAGCTGGAAATCGCTCTATCAAACGATTCTACTGTGGTATGAGGCTCGAAGCGATATGCCCCAGGAGCTGCCTTCTCAAGCCAGAAGCGAGTTCTTTCAGAAACGTTAATGTACCCTTTCACTCCTTCAGACTCCATCTTATTGGCAATTGAGACATCTGGGCCATAGATATCATATCGCACGATATCAGTACCTGTAATACCTCCGACCAACGTACCCTACAAAAAATAAACAAATGAGCAATCCTAACAATGTCAAGTTTTAAAATACCGTGTGGATTCCTATTCTCATATTCAGCTCGTTAAATTTGATTTCTTCTCTAGTTCTCTCGATGATCTTTACCATCTCCATGGCCATTTGCAACATATTATGAGCTTCTCTTGCAGGATTTCGCTTGTCTTTGTTAATGAAGCCCATAGCAACGTAGCAATCACCGATAGTATAAACTTTATATAAGTCGAACTTAACGCATTGTTTATCGAATTTCGTGAAGAGCGCAGACACCATTTCAACAACTTGAGCTGGCTCGACGTTCGCTGAGTACGCGGTGAATCCAGCAACGTCAGCGAAGAGCAAAGTGACTTCTTCGAAAATATCGAGAATGTCGTATTTGGAATTTGGATCATTGAAGTATTTCTCAGCAGCCTAGTTAAATTAAAACTATTAGCAAAGGAGTAAAACTCTCATTGGGTTACATGGGCTGGAAGAAGTTGGCTGACGAGGCCTGCTTGTTCGTTTGTTTTGTAATTTCTGATGAGGAGGTTATTGTAGCTCTTGATTTCTCCATTACGGTTGATCCAGACTTGCGCCAAACCGAAGAGGATAAACGTGAAGAAGAAGAAACAGTTTCCGAGTGTAAGCGCAGATGCCAGACCGTAACCGATCATCCAGATGATAATCGCACAGGCTGTGAAGAATAATGCCATGACGAAGCTCAAGCCGCAGCAGTTCGTGCATACCAAATAGAGGAAGGCTAACTCGATGAGTTCGATTTCAGCGTATGACTCTCCGTATAGAATATCCTTCGAGTGGTAGAATTGTTGGACGCAAATGATCATTCCGTAGATGTAGAGCAAGGTCCAGACGAAGGTCAAGGCTCTTTTCACGAAGCGCTTGAAGATCAAGAGAATCAGCAGGATGACCATGAAAACTCCTCTGTTAATCAGTATTGCCAAGTCTTTGCCGAGGTCGTCTCTCGCTGCGATCAAGACGATAGTTTGAACGAAGAAAACTCCGAAGAGGAACGTGTTGCAAATGAATCTGAAGTATCTGTTTTGATCGAATTGATAGCCAACGAATTCTTCAGCGCTCACTCTTTGCTCCTTGGAGAAGGTCAAGAAGAGCTTGTTAGGTCTGAGCAATTCGTTTCCAAGGTCGATTTTATCTTCTTCGTACTGATCGTCAACCTCTTTGACAATGGAGGCTCTGTCTTCATCTTTCACTTGTTTCTCCTCGTTGTTGATTTGTTCCAGGATTCTCTTCTTGATTTCTATGGCATCCATCTTGATGTTTTCGAAGAGTGCCTCTCTATTTTTTGCAGATTTGATAGTGACGTTTTCTTTATCGGAGATTGTCTGCATCACGTTCATTTGCGCATTGGTAGACTTCATCAAATCTTCGAACATCTCGTGAATCAGCTTCTTGTGTTCTGGTTAGTGATAACATTTAGAACAGCGTTGAGTGGCGCATAAATTACTCATGATAATCGCTCTGAATTTCTGGTTAATTTTGTTTTTCTTAGCGACAGTCTTCTCGACAATCCAGGTTACGATATTACCTTTTCCTTTGGCCTAACAGAGAAAATCATGAGAATTCGGAGGAGATAATTGCTAGGATTACAGGGACTACTCTTTGTGCGAAGTGATATTCAGAGCGCTTGACATGCACGTAAGCTGCGTCGGAAATGGTGATTCTGGAGACGAGACCAGTGGAGCAGACTCTGCTGGTAGTATTGACGGTATCACCGATGAGAGAGAATTGAGGTTTGTGGAATCCGATAACACCAGCTATAACTCGACCGTAGTTGATACCGATTTTGATCTTGATGGGCTTTCCTTCCAAACCGTAAGTGACAGTATCCATGAATTCTCTCATTTGGAAAGCGGCGTTAAGCAATCTCTGGACTGGGTGAATTTCGAGTAATTTCTTATTCACGTTGTATTCGCAGCTCTTAAGACCTGCGCAAGCCATGTAGGTGTTCATGACAGTCTAATTTGTAATGATTGTATAAGAATCAACTCTAGATGCTTGAGCTTACCTCGATCTTTTGAACTCCGTTAGAGATACAGATCTTGTCGAACTCTCTGAAGATCGAGTCCAAAATCGCAACGATGTTCATTCTCTCGGCATTTACGATGGTGTCGAATTGATAAAGGTACACGAAGAGAACAGCGACTTCACCTTGGTCATCAGCCATGGTTCTCTGACCTTTGTCGAGCTTGTCCTTGACGAACTTAGGTACAAGCATTGAGAGGATATCGCCATTCTTCTGTTGAGTGGCCTCGAGGTTGGTGTTGGCAAGGAATTCGTTACGTTTCTGCTTCTCGTGCTAGATATATCATCAAACTTAGCAAATAATGAGGATATTTGTGACTTACGTTGAATCCGATGTAGAGGGCAACAGCGGTAATCGAGAAAACGAGGAGGATAAGTGAGAATGTGACGTACATGGTCATGATGTTGGAGTTTGGTAATGCACTCAATGGGTAATCCACGACATAGTAGATAATAATTCTAAAGAAAAAGCGGTTATTCAATCTGGTCAACTCTGATGATGGGTTACCTCACAATCCAGTCGATCAGATGAATGGCATTGGCTGCGATCAACAAGACGATTGGGATGTTGAAGTTCGTCACAGTAATCAATGCCATTAAAGCGGTTGACAGAGATGTATCATGGGCTCTGAGCCAGTCATTCAGGATCTTGAATGCGAAGACAAGTGCGACGAGCTATTAAAGCGATATTAGAGCTATTTAGAAATGTTAGGTTATTACCCCGAATGCCACGAGATTGTATTTTCTATGAACGTATTTAGTGCAGAGGATGAACCCAGCTACGAAGAAAGCGCCGATAAAAGCGACTCGGACGATCCAGAGTCTTGCGTCCTCGTTAATGACTGCCTCTCCAATCATGTAACCAGAGAAGATCGCGAGCAAGAGGTAATAGGCGAATCTGATGAAGTTCAAATTGGTCAAGACAACGAGGCGTCTGTATCTCTTTTCGTGCTTCTTGTTCTGGAACTTGAGTGTGTAGCGGTTCATTCCCAACTCAGAGTTGCTGAAATCGGCAGCGGTTAACACTAAAGCAAAGCATTACTTCCAATGTCACTGAGAATATGTTACTTTCATGAACGAGTGAGTCCATATTTTCGTTTTGGATGTAGGCAGAGTTCACAATCGAGGCGATTTCCATATTCTTTTTCAAGACAGTCTCTCCTTGACCTAAGATGACATTGTTGTCGAGAGGTCTGCTGGATTTAGATTGCGTTCCAACGAAATAGTCACGGAAATGTTCATAGAAAGTCTGGAAGAGTTTGACGAACAAGTGGTCGCGGATCAGATAGCTGATTCCTAAGCTGGATAAGATCGCAAACACCATAACGAGAACTGAAGGAGCGCGGTCAAACACATGTCTTGTGGAGCCAGTGTATGTCGATTTGACGAATTGGGCGGCTTCGTTAATGAAGATGTAGCATAGCAACACAATTAATGAGAAGAGGGCTGGAGGCACAGACCATCTCTTTAGCTTGGATCTGAAGAGAAGAGTTGCCTAGTTAAAATGAATTAAGAAAAACGAAGAGTTTAAAGTAATTTACGTCGAGCGTGGCGATTGTGACAATAGCGTAGTATTGCACTAACATCATGATTTCGAACTCAGCGTCTTTGCCGTCTCTTCCGAGGGAGTTGTGGACGCAGTAGACTGTGAGATAGAATGTGATTCCGGAGTGAATCAAAGACTTGACGATCGCGTCGAAGATGAATTTTCTGTCGGCTCTGAGTCTTTGGACTCTTCCGTCGACGTAAAGGCCTGGGAGGTGTCTAAGGACGAGCTCGGATTCATGGGATCTCATAGCACCGAAGACGATGACTGGGAGGAAGGTGAACAGGAAAGGATAGAGGAAAATCATCATTGACTCGAACAAGGCCGTGCCGGTGAAGCTGCTGTACCAGTTGAAGTAGAAGAGTGGGAGAGCAATCAAGTATGACTTGTAGAACATGAAGGTGACAATCTGTTGCATTTTATTGGAGAAGTTCCTTCCGTCAACAAGCATGAGCTCTTTCAATGGAGCGAAATCAGTAACCTTGATATCACCAGCGTTGAGGGTGTGTTTATGCTTGAGGAGACTCAAACTGCTGATTTCGATACCGACGTCGGCTGCTTGAAGCATCAATGTGTCATTCAAACCGTCTCCGACAGCCATGACAGTGTGTGGTTTCACGATTCTGCTCTTGATCATGAGAATGAGTTTCTTCTTCTGGAGAGGAGTCATAGAGTGAGCGACAATCGTTCCCAGGATGGATGCGATGAATGAGAAGTTGCTGTAAAGGTATTGATCAGCGAGGATAACCTTCCAAGCTTCGCCTGAGAGCACGATGGTTCCCTTGAACAACTCTCTGTCCTTTCCTCCGATAGATCTCTTGTTAGCCATGGAAGTCTTGAGGGATTTGAGAGTCTTTCCGCTGGAGTTAACGGCAGTTTTGCCCTCTCTTTCATCGAAGGTTCTCTTGATCTGAGCGAGGATGTTTCTCACCTGGACTCTGACTTCATTAGGGGTGCCAGGGTTGATGTAGTAAGTTTCGTGCTTGTCATCGACGAAACCAAAGAGGTATCCTGAAGAAACAGCTTGTTCCATGGAGTCACCAGTGACCATCCAGGTTTTGATGCCACTGCGTCTCAATTCGTCCAAAAATTGCTTTGCGCCTTGTCTTGGTTCGTCCTGGAGTCCAATAACACCGAGCAATTCGAGATTGTTTTCGACTTCGTCAGCAAGCTGTTCGAGGCCGTCCTCTTGGCTATAAAGACTTCCTTTGTAGTTTTGGTACTTCTTGTAGAAGTCGTTTCCTTCTTCAGCAGTCATGCGCTTTCTGGCAATAACAACTGTTCTGAAACCTTTAGCGTTGTTATCTTCAATGATGCCGTTGTAAACATCGAGTTCTGATTGAGTAAACGCAATTCTGTCCCTCATTGAAGCGTCTGAACCTTTCACGTAGAGAATCGCAGGGTCTGATTGAGTTTTCATTGGTTCTCTGATGCAGATTGATTGTCTTCTTCTCTTGTAGGAGAATTCATTGACACCGAGGATGTTGTATGAGACCTGCTTTCCATTGACCTTAACGGTGTAGAGAGATGGGTTGTCTGGTCTGTTGGAGTACTCGTATTCGTATCCCATGCTTCTAGCGAGCTTGAGAAGAGTAACTTCCTCAGGATTGACGGACTCGAAGCTGTATTGAGATGTCTCATTGATGTAACGAGTTCTTGATGAGTGGCAGAGAGCCAGTCCTTCGCTCAAGTCCTTCAGAGTCTGTTCTGAATGTGAGAGGTCAACCATGAAGTCCTCAGTGCCGAAAGGTCTGCTGAGCAAGTTTCCATTGATTGTTCTTTGGTCAGCAACTTGAGGTTTTTCATTGGATGGGACTGGAGCGTGATCTTTGTTTGTGATGATGTTCGTGAGCTTTCCAGTGGCGAGTCTGTTGGCATCAGCTCTGTCCTTCAAGAGAGGAGCTGCTTCATTGCCTTGAGTGATCACAATGTCACCAGTGTGTTGATGAACGTCAGTGTCGAGATATCTCGCCTCGAGCTCTTCCTTGAATTTCAGTTCACCAATATCCGTGTTCACGAAGTAGTGCTCACCTTCGTCGTTAACAGCAAAGTTGATATCAACTGAAGCGTCTAACGAGTTTCCTCTGTGGCCGTATTTCTTAATGGTCTCTTCGTCTTGCTCAGTCAATGGACCTCCCTTGGTGTCCATATTCTTTGAGCCAATTTCGTTTCTGGTCTTCACAGTCAGATGCAGTTTTGCGGTGATATCCTCATCAAAATTGTAATTCTTGAATGTCGTTATGATTCTACGGACCTTGAAATCACCGGTAGTGAGAGTTCCTGTCTTGTCGATTAAGGCGTATGAAACTTGACCGAGGTTAGGAAGCGTGTCTGGATTAAGCACTTGAAGGCTCATATTTGGGTTTTTCTGAGCTTCCTTTTGGAATTTCTTATGCACGCGGTAGCGTTGGATAAGGGCAATCAAGTCCAATGTTCCATAGAGCGAGATAGGGACGAAAGGAGAGTAGAGGATGATGTACGAGAAGAATTTAAGTCCGCTTTCGATCGTGTCCAACTGAAGAATTTGCTTGAGATCCGAGCTTCTGGCTCTGTAGACGATGACAGAGACAGCTGAGAGCAAGAGCACGAAGAATATGGTCCAAGCGAGGTAGAGGTTAGTGTGTCTGTCGAAATAAGAGGTTTTGGTGCCAGTGTAATTTGAATTGAGCATGTATTTGGTGCTGTGTCCTGAGTAAACAACAATACCGTAAACCCTAATCGGGAAAAAAAAAAAGAGGTTAAGCTCAGGACGCAAACTCTGAATCTTTACCAGTCAGTGTTTCTGAGAATCGAGCCTCTGAGGATGAGGTTATCGATGGACAAATGTTCTGGCTTAGGGTCTTTTTTGAGCTTGAGATATCCTTCGAATACGTCGAGGGCTCTGGTGGGAGCAGAGTACTCGAGTCTTCCGTTAAGTCTCTTCTTTTGTTCGGTGAAATCATCGTTTCCGACAAGAGTTTTCTCGCCTACGCCAGAATTTTGTCAGTTGGGTTATCACTAAGAATTAGAGCTTACGTTTTGTGAGACTTGTAGCCTTCTTTCTGGAATAGCGAGTCTGACCGTCAACAAGCTGAGTATCAACGTAGCAAACATTGTCTCTGTTCTTGACGAGATTTGAGTCGAGGACTAAGATATCCGCTGGGCAGATCTCATCTCTTTTCAGTTGAATGATCGAACCAACCTATGATAAGAGGGTTTGTTGAATAACAGAGGTCTATAGGAGAGCATACCTCGAGGTCTTTCCAACGGTACTTGTCTTCGACCATTACATTCTTCCCTTTTTCAATTTTCTAACAGAATCAGTTAGAAGGCCTTCTAAAAACGTTAGATTATACCCTTGTGAACTGGTCATTCACAATATCTTCCTCTTTCTGACGGACATGATCGAGGAACCATTCCTTAGCAGCGTTTACAAGTATATAAATGCCCAGAGGGAAGATCACAATCCATCTATTTTTTAAAAAAACGTCAATTTAGTCTACTTAATAACTCATTCATTACCTGTAGTATGGAGATAAGTCTGGATTGATGAGCATGATGAGCAGGACAGCGAACATAAACAGATTTCCAGGTTTGAGTAAGTTTTTGATGAGGATCTTCGGCCAGAAGGAGAAGAACTATATTTAGGCGGTCAATTCAAGAATCCCCTCATAAAAAGGTTACATTGTGTTTCTTGATCCTTATTTTATTGCGTGGGTTCTCTCTGAAGAAAGTAGATTCGCCCTTAGCGAGTTCAATCTGAAAATGAGTTATCAAAAGTCAACCGCTGATTAACGTTCAAATTTTTTACCACCCAGCGTTCCGGCTGCTCGACTTCTCGTTTGGATTCTATACGAGGACCTTGGCCCAGATTCTCTTCGGATTCCGAGCCAAACAGTAACTTGTCTATATAAAGCATTGACTTCTGCTATTAAAAAGTTATTTGGATTATATATTTTGAAATGGGATAACGCTTTGAATTAAAAGTTAAAACGTGCATCGATATTTGTTGTTAGATATGCCAGCTCATTTTGAGTGAAAATTTTCATTTTAATGGCAATAATGATGTAGAAAAAAAGTTTCCTAGTAATTTCATGACGGGCAAGATCACATGAAAAAACCTGTTTTAAATATAGCAATGTAAGGTACTCCTCTGAAGGCATGAAAAGAGAGAAATTCGCCTGTGAGTCTTCCGTGAGCGCCAAACAGGAGATTCAAACGCTAAAAAATCGAGTTTAAAAAGAAAAAAATTGTGATATATAATTTCATGTCCACGTCATTTCAGTGGTTGGAGCTGCTAATTCGGAAGGCCTAGAACTGGCTAATTGAGTTTTTTCTACAAGATGAATGGATCTGTAGCTCTAAGGCACTTTTGGAAGTAACGGCAATATGGTTTTTTTCAAGGAAAGGCGTTTGTTTTAAACAGAGGCTGTTTTAGGATTGAGTCAGTTATTGAGAATAGATATACGAACTAATAATTATTTTTATGCCTGGAAAATAAAACAGAGATCTTACTAAGAGTTTGGGCTGTTATAAAATGAGTTAGACATCCTTTTATTCGGTTTATATAAGATGTCTTTACGTAAGGCAAATGGCAAGTGAGAGACTCGATCTGCGCTGCAGAAACGAGGTCGATCTCGAATTGATGCTTAGGTGAGTCGTAGTCGGCAAAGTCATCAGTGAATGATGACAGCATTCGGTTTTAAGACTTCTCATGAATGAGAAAGAGGAAAAAAAAGCGCTGAATTGCGACTCACAACAGACTAATACTTTTATATCAATCTATTTGCCAGTATCATGTATATCAACGTTAATACTTTTTGCCATTAATGAGGATTTTTCAGTTCAACCGTCTCTCTAAAGGCTGTTTGTTAGCAAAGCCGTTAATATTGAAAGCCTTGGTCTCTTGAGGGTATGATGTTATCACAATGCTTCTTTGTAGATGATATGAAAAAACTAAAAGAATGTTAAATGCCGCCAATAATCTTCTGAGAAACGTTGTGAGGTATCGAACGTGAAACATCTTATTTCAAAAGAATCAGCAAAAAGCTTTGTCGCATATCCGAAAATATGTATACAAGTCGAATGTAAGCATTATTTTAACAATGGATTGGTTTGCCTTTAAGCTTAGAATTAAGACTCATGAAAGAGTCATAGCTGTAAAGGCGACCTCGTTTGGCTAACACTCCGAGAAAATCGGACATTATGTCTCCATTCAAAGTGAAATATACGTGGTGATCAAACGCATAAATCAAGATGGCCACTATAAAACATGCAATTTTTCAACGCCTCCAAAAGCAAGGATCCTATTCAGAATCTCAAATGTCAATGAACAAGATATGCACTTAGAAACGTCAGTGAAGAGAACTTTTCACTTTCTAATGAGACCTACAAAAAAATTCTATTGATCGACGAAATCTCCGTATGACGTGTCAGTTTCACATTCCATAAGACCTTTGCTTGGTATCTCCTTGCAAGCCCAATCAGAACTTTCTGAAAATTTCCTCGCTCGCTTAGTAAATAAATTATTAGATATCATAATTCAATATATTCACACACACACCAATAAAGAGATATACTCAAGCATGATAGCGAGTCCATCACCAGCTTTTAAACTCGGAGACATGGGAATTCCTGCTAGATGTGTCTTTTACCAAAAAGAGCATGTTTATGCGATGGTTCCTCTCGTTACAAGGCTTCCTGGACGTAACTATCCCAAACAGATTCGACTCAAGCTCCTCTAATTTTCGAAAGATATCTTGATTGTCCCCAAGCGCCAAGTCAGAAACTTCCGTGATCTCGAACCGCCAGAAATCTTTGACCTTTCGCTTACTATCAAATTCTTAAGCGATGAAATCGAGAAATTTCATGAAGCATCTTCTACAACCGTCTATTTTCAAGTAAGGAGCATTCATGTTCATCCTATTTGACTGAGATTTTTAAGAATTACAGCAAGACTGATGACTCAATTAACCATATGTACGTTCATGTGATCGCTAGAGTGAAGGGAGATTTGAAAAACAACGACGAAATCTATTCAATACTACAATCTTATGATAAAGAGTAATTTTTTCAAGTGATCACGATGTTCTAAAGGCTGGCTTTTCCTCTTTTTTAGTTTTATGCAGGAATATCATAACTCGATTACCTTGACAAGCAAGCTCTCAGAGACGAAGTTAGAGAATTTGGCTGTTACAGCTGCCAAATATAAAGATAGGATTCAAAAAACACAGGCTGCAATCAAGGACAAAATCATTTAAACCCTTGGACTTGCGCGATATTTTTTATTGTGTAGGGTAGATCCACATCTATTATGTGTTGTTTTATTTAAGTTTGCTTAGATATCCAAATGAACTGAATTATCACGAAGGGAAATTTGAATTGCTTTCATGAATCTTGTTTGTCTTAAAGACTATATGAATATTACACAGCATTTAGCTCTCGTTGTGGAATAATAAAACATGTACAATAATACAATGCTACTCTTAAAAAAACAATTCCTCTCTTATCCAGTCTTTTAGTAGCCTACCTACATCAGGGAAAGACTAGTTATATGCCCAACTTTTGTTAATTTTTCTGAAAAAAATGGATTTTTTTTTTTAATGGTCAAGCAGAGTGGTTCATTCGCATACTAACGATCAAGACTGTAATGATTAGCATCCTTGAATTTAAAACCAAAAGCAAAATCAATAAAAAAGGAGTGACGAGTAGAGATTATCGAAATAGAAATTATTAAGCTTTAGGAGCATCCGCCTGCACTTGGATAGGTTTCTCGTCTCTTGTTTTAAGATTGCAATTCTGAATGCAAACCATCGTGTAATCACCAGCTAGTCCGTTACAAAAAAACATCAGCAACCAAATAAATAATGATTTTTTACATTGAGCAACAATGAGTTCTGTGCCTATCTTTGTCCTCAATCTGATCAAGTCAAGTGTGTTCTACACAACATATGTAACATTATCGCATGCATCATAGCAAATTGAGTTTATACATCAGCATTCCTTGATGTATTTTGAATATCTCTTTTCGTTGTGTTCCATAAATCAGTTATAAGTGCGGCGTATTGGACTGACTTTTCATAGGTGATGTTTTTAGCGTCTCTTTTAATCGGAATGCCTAGTATACAATGGTCATTCCGATAATTTTCTGCAGAAATCCTTACCATCGTTATTGAAGATAACGTATCCACAGACTCCTTTCTTCTCGTCGTTGAGAGCCTTGAGCATATCATCAACAGATTGGTCTTGCTGGGATATTGTCAGTAACCATCAAGGGAAAAAATATGATACCATGAGAGTTTTAGTGGTTTGAGTTGGGTTGTGTTTAGTACAAGGTTCTGGCCAATTTAATTATTTTACAACGGAAATCCAAATTCAAAGTCGATAACACACACGAGCTTTAATAAATATCTATGTTATATGTGGGAAACTACGAAAGATAAATACTTTCGAACTAGTCACACCACAGTCAGAAAGAATACAGCTTGTTGACGCCTAACTTCGGTTTTTAGTAATTTCCACTTGAAGCTGATGAATACACTCGAAATTATCCTCATTGTGAGGGGTTGCTATCCTTGAAGCTACTATTTCGGTCTCTAATAAGTCAGATAGCGCAGAGCTAGCTGTTCCTTTTTTGAATTAAAAATATTACACAAAAAATTCTCATTAAATCCAAATTTCGAAGGAAATATCTCATTGGGAGCCCGCATATATTCCGATATCAGATTTAGACAATAATAATAAAGTATATTAAAAAGAAGCATAATTAGTATCAGGAGAATTCCTCCTTTTATTTCCGTTTAAAACCCGCAGACCGAAAAACAAGAAACTTTCAATGGAAGGAGTAAAGGCACACAAGCTTATCAAGCCAGAAAACAACATTGTCCAAATTTCATCCAAGAAAGACACCGGATTCTATATCTTCATCGCCAAACTTTTCCTTTTGGACTTCGAGACCATTGAACTTCACGGCTTGGGCGATGCCATCACCACTTGCGTTAAAGTCGCTGAATCTTTGAGCAGATACGGCTACACCGCGATCCAAAAAATCGAGACTCTTACTCTTGCACCAACTGCTGAGGAAAAGGGCCCAAGAAGAGGAAAGAAGGCTAAGCTCATCGTCACCCTCAAGAGAAGCAAGGATTTCCCTGAGTTGATCAAGAAATTCAAAATCGATAATGCTCCAGCAAACAAATAGAATCCAAAAAAGCGTTGGCACCATATAGCAACGAGGTGAAGTTTATATAGATTAGTGTTATTCTATATGAGTTGCCTTACATAGTAGCAGTATCAAACGAACCAAATAATAAGCTGTTTGCCTGCTTATCTATAATACTAGCTTAACGATAAATTTTCAGTCAATAAAGCCTAACATACAATAAGAGTGTCTTAAATAAGGAAGTATTGGTATCTATCGACGCGTTAGTTGTATAAGAAAAGCGGAGTTTGGAAGCTGTAGCACAGTTCTGTTCTTGATACTAATTTTGGGATTGCTTAGCCAATCAACTATGAGTTTCAAAAGTGTTGATTATTTTGACTAATTTCTGACGAGGCTCTCAAGAGTTATCTGGATTTCAGAAGGGAACTGTAAAAGTGATAGTATAAATCCAAAGGAAAGGATTTATAGTTTCCTCGAATTTTCAGAGTTAGTAAATATCCTAAATTCATTTATGACAAAGAAAGCCTAAGATCTCAAATTAGATTAACCACTAAAGATGTTTGACAGTTCTTAGAGCTTAGATGTTTGTGCTCGTAATTTTTCTGAGCAAAAAGAATTCTGCATACAACGTATTGGATTCAAATATCCAAAAAGTTATCAGCAAATATCGATAAGAAATTACAATATTCCTAAGCTCGGTCTATCGAGATTATGGAAACACTGAAGTCTTTCTTTCAGCAAACAATGCAGCAATAGTAAAAAAGATTAAGGAAGCAGTTTAGTGGAAAGATTGCCAAAAATCCATTTGTCCTAAAATGTGGATCACACAGCCTAACAAAATTTTCACCTTTCGGCTATTCTGCCAAGTGAAGCCTGACACAGGAAACGCGAGAGAGGCCGTTTCAGTTGTCGCAGAACGCAAGTTTAACAACTCGCAGGCTTTTTGTATGCATCATAATATCGAATGTGGTAATGGTGCTTATTCAGTAGAGTTCAGATGTGTCCATTATTTCGAAATTAGGCTAAATCCGAGGCAATTGAATGAGAAGGATCTTTGGTATTATTAGTCTGGCGACCCCAAGTTGAAAAACAGAATAATAATGTTAACACAAATTAAATAATAGTAAAATAACGGACTATGACTAAATGTTTATAAAAACGGTTTCGGACGATGGTTACTGTCTGGAAAATCGGACAATTGCGTTTTGAAATAAAGCATGAAATTCGTAAAGAAATGTTAAATAAAGAGCGCACTAAAAAACTCGACAATTTCGAACTAGCCAAAGGCCGCAAAGTCAAAATATTCCACAGAAACGGTGTGACATCTCGAGATCTAGAATCGAGAGAACCAACAGAGGAAAACCAGGACAACAACTGGGATAATTTCATCACGCAATTTCTAAGAAAAGAGACCGAAGCGACCGAAGAAACCTATCCAGTTCATAAGAAAAACCTCAAGCAACCAATCTCCTCCCACTTCAAAGAACTTCAGCCTCTCTCATATTCCAAAGGAGCGACAGGCCAACGATGTCTCACATTCCAGAAAAATAAGCTAGCCCCATCACAAACCGAGTCTAATGGTGGCACAATTGATATCACTGAGCAAGGCACATCCCAATCGAAGATGACTTTCCAAGCTTTTATAAATAAGACGATCCAGCAGATAACCGACGTGAATTTTTTAATACCACTGACTTTAATGAAAGTGAATGACGAAAGTCGAATCGCGCATGAATCAGCAAAAACTTTTTTACAGACAAGTAAGATAATATCCCGAAAATAGTTGGAGCTTATCGAATGCTATTGACATGCATAGGATTTGAACTGACAGCATTTTTTATCGATTTAAAGCGGAACAACAATTGAAGACTAAAAATTCGAAGACTAGCGCATTTCATTGTTTCTTAATTTGAAGCGTGATTTTTTTTAATCAACTAAAATCTCCGAAGATAAATAAAATTGCTGTACGATACGTCAAATTAATAAAATATTGATATTAGTGGGAGTAGACTCATTGAATAAGCATTTCTTTAGGATATGGTCGCAGAAAATCAAAAATATTTCTCATTGCTCTTGCTTAATTGGGTTTCGAGGCATCCATGCATCTAATTGTAGACTGGCTTAGGGAATTTTTCTTAATAATTAAACAATTCAATGCCATATGCTAAAAAGAAATATTATCAATATTTCGCTGTCTTTGGATTATTATTTTACTTCTGAGTAAATGAGAAGGACACATAAAACTCTGTTTATGAAAACTGCTATGTTTTATTTAAAACAAGCATTTATTTTCAAAATAATCATTTGTGTTCAGGGAAGAGAGTTTTTCTAATTATTGGAAGAGATTCGTAATAGCAGAGCTCAAGACGAGCGTCAATTGTGTTCTTGCAAGTAATACTCTTTTCATCGTTGGAGACAAGGACTCCTCCGAAACTAATTCACATAAATCAAGTCTCAAAAATTTTGCAGTCGTTTATTTATTTACCATTTTATCGTTTCATCAGTTTTAGAGATACGCTCTTTGTGGCTATGAATCGCGGCTTCGGTAGCCGGTTCAGGTTCTCTGAGCTCCAGAATCTCACTCTTATCAATTCCGATTTCGATTGTTTTTTCTATTCCGAGTTCGCTCTTAATGAATTGCTTATACTCCTCAATAATTTCAGGAAGAAGTCCTTCAACCACAGTAAGATCCCTCTTCAAGCACTTGACAATAACTTTTGGCTCTAAGAGTTTAACAATTGACTAGTCTTATAAGCCACTTGAATCTAAATATCAAGCCTTTACTTGCAGTATCAATTTTTTTAACAACTGCTTGTAGAAAGCAGGGTCCTCTGCGATTCTCTTGTTCATCTGGGCCTCAGAGTCAATCAAAATCTTTTGAAGAACTTGATTTCTCGCCTCCATCTTTTCTAATCTTGCGTGGTTGATTCTGGTTGACTTGGCACTTATACGAGCAAATAATTTAATTGATCTCTTATCACTTGAGGTGGTGAGCATTTACATTTTATGTTCGCCTTCCAATTGTCTGAGTTTTTTCTCGAAATCTTCGAGCACGTTAACTTTTTGAGATTCGACGAGTCTCTTCTTTTCTTTCTCAAAGTCCTTTAAGGCTTTGATCTCGATCTCCATGCACTTCTCCTTGGCCTCTTGGTAGAAGTAATCCTCCAATGAAGGTGTTGATGCTCGGTCAACCATTTTTATATGAAGATAAAGATTTTTATTTTTGCTTTTTTTAATCGCAGATATTCCAAGAGCAGACTCGCAGCCGACTGCAGCTCTGAGATATTTTCCCCTTGTTAGAGAAATCGAGAAATAATGTCTTTTGTGGATAAAAAATAATCAACGATAGATTTCAGGTTAGATAAGCTTTGTCCATTAGAGTCAAGGTATTCGTAACAAGAGCAGTATTTTTTCTGTTCGTGACCGTTTTTCTCGTTTATTTGGAGATAAAAATATGCCATTTTGATATAAAATAAGTGAGTGAGAATCAAAATTACATGCACATGGAGGGAAAAAAACAAATGCATTATTTTCTAAAGCGCTCTATTGTAAAATTTGAAGAAATTCATGGCTGAGGATAGATTTCAAGAACTAATACAACTTTGGAATTCCAAGGTATTTATCTGGCTGGAGATTGCTGCGGGAGCTTTCATCGTTCTGATTAAGCTGCTTAGATCTCAGCGCTCTGTGATTTTTGTCAGATGAACCAACGCTTTGACTGCGTCTAGTATTGCTTTTCTGATCTGGGGATGGTAATTGGTAATTTTCAGGTTCCTATAAGCAATCATTGTAACGAGCGAACACAAAAAGAGATTCATACCTGCTTCTTGCTAAGTTCAGATTTTAAAGGTGCGATGTTTCCTTTGCTGCTTCTGCGACTTGAACCTCTCTCAATAACTCTCGGCCTCATTTCCTGCGTTTTAGCGTAGGGATTTTTCATGTCGTTGTACAATGTTTTTCCATAAATTTTCTGATTTTCTTTTAAAATCGGTTCCCCATAATGACCGCTTTCTCGTCTTAATTTTTGAAGTGATCTTTCGTGATCAGCCTGGCTTGCTCTTTTGTTAGAAAGCTGCATATAGGCTAACTTGTCTGTGCTGCTGGATGAATTTATTTTTCCGGATGTTGGAGGTCTTTCAGTCTTTTCCTCAGAAAACTGATAGGTCTGTGCGAGTCCTAAATTCTTTGAAGAAGAGTGCAGGTCTCTGGAGCTGTTTTTCTAATTATACATAAAAAATTGAAACAGTCTAATCTACGTTGAAAGTTTTACTTTTAAAAGTTCTGCTGTTGAGGACTCATTTCTTTGAGAATTGCCTTTTGATTCCTTTAAGTATCTATATACTTCTTCTTTGATCGACCTGAGCCCAGCATCATTTTAGACATTGCTTGCGTTATTTATGATTACAAATTATCTTCTCTATTTCGAGTTTCTGGTGTCCGCTCTCGTTTGGTGCTCCTGCTTTGAGAATTTTTTCGCTCAATGATGCTTTCAGCTGGCAATAGGGTTTTGCGTTGAGGACTGCTGTTTTTCTGCTTCGTCTATGGCAAAAATTGTAAAATCATACTACATTGATGCGATTACTGATTCTCCTTGCTCTCTCACGAAAGGCTCAAATCCCGCAGAGCTCTTTGCTCTCTGATTGAATTCGACAACTCTCTCAAGCTCTTTTATTTTTGATTTCAGGATTGGAAGGAGATCGGCTTGCAATTCTAACGCTTGAATCTGATCAACTTTTGCTCTAATATCCTTTTTCAAAGCTTCAATCTCAATATCTTTTGCTGCCAATTTAGCTTTAAGTTCCTTTGATAAACAACGGTTAGGGAGTTCTCTAAACCAAAAGTGCTACTTCTAAGGCACTGCTATCCACTTTTGAACTGCTTCCTTTTCCTTTCTCATATTCATCTAGCTTCTCTTGCAGCGATTCCGCATATAACTTCATCTGTTGCTCAATCTGTTGAAAAAAAAGTCAGACCACTCTCTTCAAATGAATTTGGGACCTTAATGTGCTCACGGATCTCAGCTTCGAGTTTTTGTAGCTGCGGTTCATATTCGAGGCACTCTTGGTCTCTTCTCTCCTCATATTCCTTTTGCGCGTCGCTCTTTATCCTAACCATCTGGAAAAAGAGTTGTCGGACGTAGTCCAGCAGTTGCAGAGGATCCAAAAGCATGAGTTCTGCTTCTTCAGCATCCAAAGGAATTGTATTATGAAGTACTTGCAGCTCCTCGTCATTCTAGAAGGTTTAGAGAGGTATTTTGCAGGTGAAGAGTACCTCTTCAAGAATTATTTGTCTTGTATCTATGAAAAGGTCTAAAATTTCGCTCTTAACTTGTTCTAAAGATGAGTTTTTGAAGCTGTTGGCACCCTGGCCTTGGGGCAGAGTGGAAATCTTCAGAGTTGAGGTTTCGTGCATGTTGTCACCGAGGTGGTCAGAATTATAGCTGGTCATATCATCAGGAATGAAATTGAAATCTTTGGATCTGATTTCCTAAAATTTGTGAGTTTGCGCATGGCGATGGATTTTCAGTTACTGATTCGTTGGTTTGATTGTCGATTTGAGGGTCAGAATTGTTATTTTTCTTCATGAAATTTCAGGCCGGCCTTTCTCTGGTGAAGTAAATGAGTTTCAACTGTTAATTGAATTAATTTTATTTCAAATGCGTGGGTGTATTAAACAAAATGTACCGAAAGCAATGAGAAAATGTAACCGCAATAAATGAGAAACTAGCACCTTAGCATTGTTGCATCGAGGTTAAGTAATGAAAGTTAGTATATCTAAATTAATTGGAAACCTATGACTTTGGTGATGACCTGTTATAAGTCTCTTTTTCGGAAATATTTCAAAAGTTTTAGCGAAAGGAGCTTTATAGATAGATCTGACTGTCTGAAGTAATAATAGAGTGCATGGACCTTTACCAAAAAATCCCTGCGAGGTGGAAGATAGATAGGTGTTAATTTATGTGTTAATTATCGAATTAAAATTGCTTGAGCACAGCGAGCAATAGGAATGACAGTGAAACTGTCCGAAAAGTCTTTACTTTCATATGATGATTTAATCAAGTGATTTCTCTTGATAAAAGTCCTCTTTATGATGTCGTCCTTTTTACTTTAATTATTTTTTGTTCTTTTCCTTTTCCTTTTCTTCTTTATACTTTTCGAACTTCTTTCTTCTCGCCTCGTTCATTGAACGAAGACTGCTCTCGAGTTGCTTTATCTCTTCATCTTCCAGATCGTCACTTATGGCTGATGCAACATCATCATGCTGAGATTGAGTGATTTGGGAACCTCCTAATGTTGAGGAAGTAAGCGCATTCGATAATTGTGAACTGCAGAGGTTTTTCGTGGGATTGCTTTTGGGAAATTCTGGAGAACTACTCCGAGAACGGGAATCGCTATAAGCATGTGGCTGAGTTGGACTAATCGAATGCGTTTCATCGGGGCTACGGCTTCCAAGAGATGTGCCGTGACTAGAATCTTGAGTATCAAGGCCAGAATCTTTAGGCTTTTGGTAATCCATGGCGATTCTCTTTGATATAAATAAAATTGTAATCAGGCCAACTAGAAATATACAATTCGAATAAAATACAGTTTATTGGGTTTGTTACGTATATAAATATTTGAAGAGTACCATTAAATTTTATTTCAGACAACAACGGATGTTCCATTACTACAGTTGAGAAATGACAAGCTTGCTATTTTCTAAAGGCAATATCTTGTGAATTAGACTATATTTTCGATCAAGCAGTCAGGATAATAATTAATTAATTATTAATTTTTGAAGAGAGAAAAAAACAAATAGAAATAAATTCAAGGAGGAAAAAAATCAATCAAATGTGAATTTTGGAGCAATTCCGATTGATAATCTTTTTCTTCTTTACCAACTACAATTAGATAAGGAGATTAAATTGGTCATAATTACGAGGTATTGGTCGTGAACTACAGGACACAAAGTCTATTCTAACTATCTAATTACTTTGAATCACATTCGAATTTGTGATATTAATTCACAATAAAGTAATAATATGATAATTTCGTTAAAGGATCTGATTCGATAATTAATCCTTCGAAGCTAGTAAATAAATTAAGAGTATCAAGTGAACTATTCATTTATATCGCTCTGCGTTCATAATGATACACTTACTTACATTCAATGAGTATATACCAGTATGATAATAATGCATTTCAGTCCACTCGACTATAGAATAACTATGAAAAAATACTTTGCTCACGTATACCAGGAGTCAAAGTATGAGAGCGAAGAAAATAATACTTGTTGAGACTTTTGGGAAATATTATATCTTGAGAGACTGTACTAGATGCTCTTTCTCATTTGTTTTTTTCCAAAAACTGACTTTGAGTGTTTATCCTTCACATTTAGATTTGTTGCTTTATTATTGTAAAACAACTATATTGAACTAAATTGTTTCATAGCACAACTTTTTGGGTTATATTTCTCTTTTCATTAAATCATATGTTTAGTCAGAAATAGTAGTCTTTAGTAGATATTGACATCTCTTTTTATGAGATATCAAGTGTTTTTAGACTGAAGCCTTCACTGAAGTCCACTAAAATTTTGTTCTCATAATTAATAACGAAACTACTCTAATGTCTTTTATATATATTAAGTGAATTTCATTAGTGAAATCTAAAGAGTTATTCGAATGAAGTGCATAATCACTCTTTGTTAACTTACGTTAGAACTAGTGTTTTCGATTTTTGAATGCCTGGAACATTCATTTCAAAATTTGGTCAGCGTGATACCATTTTAGAAGAACCATATTACTCATTTGTTACCAACAAACCTATTTTCTTCAAACTGGACATATTAGCATCAACTTTCGCATTCCTTTGTCTGGTTTTTCTTTGTTGCATAGGCATTGCATTTATTTAACTCTGTCTGATCAGAGTCCCTTCAAAGAGAATGACGAGTTGAAGCATTAATGTTCCTCAGTGTAGAACAATGAATTTTTACACTTTACAAAAATTATGAAAGAGTCTTGAGGAAATTTTATTTATTTTATTATTATCAATGGCAAAAAGCCTTTGATTTGAATTCAAAATTCAGCATGATTAATAATATTTAATTTAGAGAGAATTGTAGCTTCTAACAAAAGATAAAAGAATACTTTCTCACCTTTTTTAAATCTTGTTAAAATGCAGTGCCTCTTTTTTTTGTGTGAACCTTCAACCAAAAATGCAAGAAAAATAGCGAGTCCCTGAGAAATGGCATATTATCTTATCACATTCCTATGTGTGACAAAGAATAGCAAAATTCTAGAAAGATGCTGTGTTAATTCTCTTACATCAGATAATATGAATACAATATATCACCAATAAGAAATTTGACTAATCAATTGGTATTTCGGCTTCGTAAATTATAACAAAATGAGATGGAAGCAAAACTATTAAAATCCATGCCTTAGCCCCTACTAAGACTATTGATTTCCTATTCATTAGAAATCTCTGATAATTATACTCACAAAGAGCAGCTTTTTTGCAAAAAGAATTTGAAATTCTTTTAACTACTCATATGAACTATTCCCAGACATTTTATCACTTCTTCCCAATCAATGAAAACACTAAGCGAATCTCCTCTAATATAGTATCTCATTCCTTTGATCACTGTCACAGAAATAGAACAACGAAGTAATTAAATCGTTAACTGTCCTCTTTCTCAGTTGAATGTGATCCACAGCCCCTGTTTTCTTGAGATCTTCAATGCTTACTTAGTTGATAGGATACATCAACTTTATTCGGGCAAGGCTGACTCTCTAGTCTTGCAATTGATAATTTTATTCGTAGAAGGATGAGTAGAATCTAAAATCTTGCTAAAGCAGGGCAGCGAAAAATTAGTTTTTATTCAAGAGACCTTAAGAGAAAATCAAATATGTTGAAAAAAGTTCCTTTCTTCAGATTAGCAGGGATTTTCAAGACTCCAAGATTTTCCTATGCAACCATTGACCCTAAAACTCCTGCAGCCACAGGAACCAGAGACGAAGTTGCTGAGGTTGAAGCACTTCCAGTCCATCTGAGACCATACGACAAAACCAAATATGAGATTGCTTCAACAAAAATTAAAGTATCCCATCCAGTTCCCCCTTATATAACCCAGAAATCACCTAGTACGCCAGCGGCTATTCCCTTCTCGAAGTAGAGCCTTTCCCACGAGCAAAAATAATGAAGCTCGGATATATCATGCTTGAAAAATTGAAAGAGATCCCTGCTGAAGCTCTCTACAGAGTTTACACCGAGGAAAAATTCAAGTACATTATGAAGCTCGTCGATGAGACCGACGACATTCGCGTTCTGGAAGAGAAATTCGGTAAAACCAGCCCATGAAGCATCTGCTCATTACATCTGTGTAGGCTATGACAGTATTGAGATGTTTATTCAAATTCTTCATGATGAATTGGAACTGTTTAGGCACATGAAAGGTAGGATAATCAGTTTTCTGTGCCTTTGCAAACTTTCTTCATTGTAGACACTAAGCCATGGGAGGCCAGAGAAATCGAAGAGGAAGAGCTTACGCACTTCAGTAAATTCCCAAGAGCCAGCTTGAAGCATACTCGTCACGACAGACCACCAAGAGAAGAAAAGAAATTCATTACTCCATAATCCGTGGTCTCTTATGTTGCATTATTGCTGCGCATTTGTATCTCTAACTTTCCAAGTGGGAGCTTGTTCGGGGATTAATGTTGGTTATCAGCATAAAAGTAATTCTTCCGCATAAATAACTTTCATAAAGCAAGATCTTCTACCACCATAATGAACCTCAAGCGATGCAGCTTAATAAATGTTTCGCAATCACAATAGAAAAATGAGTTTTGATGGCTATTGGTAGGGATAAAGGGAATTGAATGAGTTTTTTGAAAAAACAAAAATCGCTATGAAGAGTCAGGTTATTGGTTTTTTTATCATGAAATGAACAGAAATTCTATTAAAGGAGGATATAAATACTTTAATTATAAACATTTTGGCAGTTTTTCTTGTAACTCATTTGGAACCGCTGACAAAATGAATCAACTTAACATTCCCAAATCATAAAAAAATTAACAATACAAAAATTAAGAGAGACAAACATAAAAAAACAAATAAAAAATAAAGTTAAAACAGAGTCTTAAAACTTTCCTATGAGCTTCTTCCCGCCAAAGTTGCCTGAGTTTGGATATTCCCTCACAGGAGTTGAAAACCTCCTGTCAGCTCTACTATTCACAGCTTCATCGAATCGATTAATATTCATACCTAACAAAAATAATTCTAGTCAGAAAGTTTCAACTATAAGAAATCTTACGGTCGTTCTGGTTCGTGTATCTTTTGCTAGAGTACTTGCTGAGCATTTCCTGCTCATGCTGCCTGATTCTCTCGGCAATTCGGTTATTATTTTCTAGCGGGTTCTTCTGAGAGTACCCTTGAAAACCCGTTTTCCCGGGATGAAACCTAGTTCCTGTATCTCTCATCCTTGAGGATTCAGCTGCCAAAGCCTGCTCTTTTTGCCTTCTTTCTCGTTCAGGGTCAACTCCATAGGCATTAATGAAGCCCTGTTTTGCCTCAGATGCCCGAGTTTTATTACCCTCTTCTCTTACATAAGCTCTCTCCGATATATGATTCGCATTGGACTTAGCATTGTGATCTTCGCCAGTATTCTCTCTAAACTGCCCATCATATACAGTTTTTTTAAAACCGATCTTTGAAATTCTAAACTGATTGGCTGACTCACCCTTGCTGTTCCAATTCTGGCGGCTCGCGTTCATTTGCTCATTTGTGGTCGGCTTGCCGCTTCGGTTCCCGTTATAAAAAGACACTTGCATAACGTCGGTTTTGTTCGGATAATTTCTTCCTCTTCCATCATTTGGACTTACGCTCCTTGAGTCTGGGTTTCTACCTGATTCAGCATGACTCACACTATAACTTTTCACGTTCGGGTTTTGATGCTGCCCTCTGCCTCGAGTCGCTGGACGTTCTGGACGCTCCGGGTTCCGGTCGGATTTCAATGGTTCTGCTATCTCCTCATTCGGATCGATGAACTCTTGGTTTGTAAATGGCTCTGGTGAACGATACATCTTATTCATCTTAGGCCTTACTGTCTGTATCCTATGCTTATATTTTTTGTTAATTTTCTCTGTAATTTCATTGTAACTATTGCCATCAGCAACCGGACTCGTGTCATCGACTTGCGTTTTTTTCCTACTCTGTCTGCTCTGCTTTTTGCCGAATCCATTGGGGCTGTCATTGTTCTGCTCTTCTTCGTTCTCGGTTTCTAAAATTTCGAAGCTGTCGTAATTTTTCCCTTCATTTTCAGAATTCTTGTCATCGATTTCAGCACCTAGGTGGCCAGAGGGAAATAAATCTGAAGATTCAGTGCCTTTAAAACCGCGACTGAAAATATCAATCTTTTTGAAACCGCCTCCAAGGACCTTATCCAAGGTGATTCCCTGCTTCTTTAGATCGCTGCTGGTGATATTAAATCCCTTAGAAGACGTCATTTCAGTGTTGTTTTCGTTGGCAGGTTTATCAAAAGCTGCGAATGGGTCCTCTGATTGATTATTCGATTTTGAATTAGATACATTGTAAAAAGTTGCCGACATTATCGGTTTGCCCTTTTGGGATTTGTGAGTATTCTGCTGACCGGGTTTCCCGAATGATTGCTGGTCTTTATCTGGAGGATGTGAAGGCTGTTTCGTATTAAAATTCGTCATTGTTGCATTATAAATGTTTGTACGAGCGGAGCTCCTTGAAAATTTGGAAGTCTCAGGGCGGGGTAGCTATATAGAATGTAAGCGAGTGTTATGAAGCGAATAGGCTACCTCGTGATGTGCTTGGATTAGATCGAATGCTATCATGAATCTGCTTAATAATAAAGCATACTCTTCAATTCAATAGGAAAATTAGTCAAATAAAATAAACTCTCTGCCAGACTTAATCTATCAATAACTCTTGCGTGAGAGGACGTTCTCTTTTCAATGAGACGATTATGACTTGTTGAAATAACGATTTGGTTGACTAAGTGGGATTGATGAATAAAAAAAATAATAATCTAGATATATATGTGAGCTGGAAGGTTTGAGAGTTATCTTGGTTGATGAGATACAATTTTTTTTTATATAAGGCAGTGCCTTACTTCTATGCAGTATATACTGACTGCTCAGTCTCAATAGAAAGGTACGCGAATTTTATGCAACAAGCGACATAAATCGTGTCAATTTACTTAATACATTATTGATATCCTTACTATGTATGGAAATTAGTCTACTCCTGAGTTCACAGAAATTCTCTGGTTTTCGTTCTCTTCAAAGAGGATACAATTTTCATCAGAAGTTAATTCTTCAAACTGCTTGAATGATTTCGGATTAATTTCATGCTCATAGAAACACATTGGTAAAATGTTTTTCCAATTCTCATATTATGATTATTATATTATTGAAATGATATCCAAATTTAAAATACTTCATCAGTTCTCTCGAACTTCATCATCCTCATCGAAAATAACTCTTTCTCGAAAAGTTAATGTCTCACTCGAATTGTAATTTCAAAAAACATTTAGCAAGGGTTTTCTGCGTTCTGAATAAATTGAGTTCAAAATATGAACAGAATAAACTGAAATATAAAGCTGAGACCTGATTGAAATATGAAAGTTTATCAAAAGAGTCTATTGTGCAATGCTCCTCGATAGGAGCTCAATAATATATAATTCTATTTTAGGAGAAAATAAATGAATTTTCATTGTTTAGATGAAAAGAAACGCGGCAGTTTTTGCAAAGAGTCGACACCGACAAAAATTTGGATATACTATCATGATGACGATCATATCGTTTGTGAATATCCATACATTTAAAGAAACGAATTTCTCTCAAACATTTTTTTGAGAGTCAAAGATCAATATAATCGAAAAAGAATACCCAAATCATTGATCAAAAGTGGCATTTTCTTTTTGTATTCAGAATAATATTTTATCCAACTAATGCCGAGAAATTTTTGCATGCGATAGATCAATAGTCACGAAAAGAACCAAATCATCCAAAATGGCTCGCTTTGAGCTGCAGTTACACATGCAAAATAAGAACCTTAAATCATTCAAGAAAACATTTCCAAAGATAACGCGAGATTTCGCTGTTTTCATAACACAAAAAAATAAAAGAGTTTTAGTATTTCTATATTTTAGTATGTATGTCTGTCAATCCTAATTTATTTCGATCTTTGTTGGGAAGTATTGCATTCTTCCGATTCTCAAATCATTAGTGAAGTATCTCCTCCATGTATGCCGCTTGGCCTTCTCAGTATGAATTTGAGGGTTGATAAAGCAAAAAAAAATTACTTTCAGCAAAAAAATTTGCATGCGGTGAGATTTGAACTCACGAGTGTTGCCACATCTGAACTTGAGTCAGACCCCTTAGACCACTCGGGCACACATGCTTTGGTCCTGTTTTATAGATTATCAAGAAGAAAAGCTCAAGCATATAAGCATTCTACTCCACTAACGCACTCTCACTCCTAACCGTCTTCTCTTACAAAACTTCAAGGCCACCGTAAAGCACAAGCAATAGCCTCATCTCCTAGCTCATTGAATCGTAGTTCAAAGCCACTCTTTCGATGAAAATTGCGATCTATAAATTTCACGCGCCATTTTACATTTTCAATCACATTGTTACAAGGAGTCCTCCTTTTTGTTGAGACACGTCAGAAAAAACGAACCTATTATAGAGCGGGAGCCGATGGAATCTCCTCACGAACAATAAAGACAATACTCTAAGGTAATAGCCGACATATTATCATAATTGAAAACATATTTTTTCTTTCTTTCTCATGCTACTCTTTCTCAAAAGGACAAAAGAGTATGATTATAGGTAAAGGGAAACAGAAAACTCTCTTAAACAAAACTATACAAACTTTCAGTTAATCATTTGCTTTCTAATGAACGACTTTTCTACAAAAGTAAGTACTAATGTGTGTGGTCACTGCGATTAACTCACAGTAATTAATTCCTTGCGATGCTGCTTATCAAAAGCAATAAATTTGCCGTTGCTGGCTGTTAGATAAATCCTCGAATGTTTCCAAACCCTTAGAAATTCAATGTTAATGATTTAAATAGCATCGATATTTTAAGCTCTCAACGTTGAAGAAAAGTGATTTCCTTAATCAAACAGCCAATTTCAAGGACTCATCTGGCAAAACCCAGTATCAAGCAGTCCAGAGGACTCCTTCCAACAAAGGCATTGGTCATTTTATGTCTTCATTTCCAGTGATCTTTCAGCTTTTGCAAATTAATCACCAGCTGCATAAAAATTCGATATCAAAAAGAACATTTCAGCATTAAAACACTTGATAAATTACAAAAGCACTGAATAAATTGCTACGATATCGAACCTTATTAAACAGAATTCTGCGAACCATAACGCATTACATTAAGCCATTTCTTACTCAAATAGCTTGTAAATGTCTCCTTCAGACGATAATAAATATTGCACGCGATGCGCGCCATAAATTCATTGATTCATTGATACAAAATAAATTATTTAAAGCTAAGAATTAAGGCTGCAGGGTGGAGTTATTGCAGCAAAGTGAAAGCTTAGAAGAGAAATCGGATAGGAACCTTGAGAAAAAATCTCTTTACTGGTGTTTCTTGCTAAAATAAGCATTAGCAGCTTTCGCAAATTTTAATATTCGGGAGTTTGGACAGGGATTGGCCGGATTAACGCCAGTTATATAAAGCGATTCTAATTCCGAATTCTTCGCGAAATTGGATCAAGACCATGATCGGAAATTAATTAATTCGTAAACTCCCAGCAGTTATTTAAACAGCCTGTTTATTGAAGAATTTATAAAACTACAATTAGTTTCTCACTAAGGACACCAAGAAGAAACTCAATTTTCTTGCACCAGAGAGCAATGTTCACCGAAACCACCGTCCTTACCAGATCCAGAAGCCAAGAGAACCTAATTAAAACCAATGTCTTGAGCCCAGCTCCTATCAAAAACTACTCTGCCAGCATCTTGGATGAGATTACCGGCGGAGATAGCAGCCAAGACAACTCTATCTTTGGAAATATCAACACTTTCGCCGTCCGCAAGCACCAAAGCTTCGGCGCTCTTAACCTCGAAGAACAATGGTAAATATCAAGCGTCAAACGCATTCAATAATGAATATTATTAAAGGATTGAGAGACTTGATAAAGAAAGAGAGGCTGAATTAGCCAAGAGAGGTCTTGTTGAGGAAAGCTCAAGCTTCTCAATGGAAATGCCAATGAGAGCTTCGAACCCAATAATTTATGACACTGCATTCGGTGCATCTGATTCCGGAAGAACCAATTTCAGGTCCTTTGAGGTCTCAGAACCAAAATTACAGTTTCTTGCTGATGCTCTTCTCCTTTGAGGGAGGGCAATGAAGGCAATTTAACATAAAGTCACACTATTTTTTTTTTAATGAGATAACTTGTCTCAATTCTGCTACGGCCTAAAACAGGTCAGCATTAGTAATTACCGACTAGGCATTATATAAATGAAACATGTAAATTGCATATATATTGTAACATCATCAGTTTTCTTATTTAAGCGTTAGAATAGTAGCATGATATATAGTTTGTATAAAATACAAAGGCACTCTTTAAATGTCTATTTCCAATAATCATCTTTCTTTATTTCTCTGAGAATTGGATTGAGAGAGCAGCAAAGTTGGCATTTTTAGACCGAATACAGAGGAAAAAGAGGAACAAGGCATTTAATTATGACTTCTGAAGCATTTTTCAGGTGCGGTGCAAATTTTCCTTCAAAATGAATCATCACAGCACAGAGTCGCAGGTGAATTTTATTTTAGGTCTCAGTCTTTCTTCGTCAAAACCCATTTGTCCTCTCATTCCCTCAGAATGAAATTAAAGGTGAGCCAAAAGCCCTAAATTAAATGCGATATGCGTAAAAACAAAAAAAAAAGAAATCGATTAATTCTTGATAAATGGCACTTTTCTTCTGTGTTCTGAACCCATAATTGGCTGGTTTTATGAGTTGTTCTCTTGTTTTTTAGCTTGGATTCTAATGGAATCAGACAAAAATTTCATAGTTAGTGCATCTACTACTAAGTTAGATTTTTGAGTATAAGAAGTATAAGAGACCAGGAATATTGGTTTTAAGCACTGTCTGCCTGTTGAATAAAAGAGAGTAATAATGAAAGCTCTCCTTTAAAAAACGTTTAGATACCTCAACACAATTTTTATGAAGATGGTTAGTTATTGCTTTGACCTCGAATACATCAATGAAATCTGAAAAATACCCCTTATCCAATTAGAGCAGAGCCAAAGCACTCTCCAATTTGCCTCTACTAACACCGTTAAATGAGTTTTCCTCATCTATAATTTTCTTCTAGTCGATTTGGACTTACCTCGAAATGAACTTTACGAAAAACATCAACACTATGCAAAATTAGCGCTCCTCGACTCATTTCTGTAGAACTTTAGCTTTTTGCGCCCATATTTCCGTCAGATTGTATGGAGAGTTAGATAAATGCATAAATCTAGTTAGCACTAATTAAAATAGCTCTTCCAAATCCGTGATTTTAAATAAAACGATTAATTGCGTAAAATGATTAGTTACAAAGAGCAGGAAGAAGAAATAAAATTTGGAGAAGATCAGATTTATGGGTTTAGAGGTCAAAAGACGAACTTTGAAAGTCTTGAAGACAGTCAGCTCCAATCATTCAGAATGGACAACTCTTTGGATCTTGACCGAAAGTCGAGGCTCATTGTAAAAGTGAGCCCAGAAGCATCCAATAACTCTCTCCCTACTATCACTAATCTAATTGCGAAATCATTGAGTCTTGGAAAGAGAGTCGAGATCAGGATTGAAGGATATGGTGAAGAAGACGCCAAAGAAAATCTTGATCACTTCCGAGAAGGCCTTGATGAAGACGATGAAATTGAAATCTACTCTGAAATCGATGAAAATGAGGCGAAAGGAATCAAGATCGATGACGATACTTGGTCAATCACAGATTCTTTGGGTTCAGCTTCGAAAGGAGATCTCATCACCAGAGCAGTCAACATTGCCAAGACATCAGAGCTTATTGCACTAGAAAGTGTGCGAATTCTCTCAGATCGAATCAAAAAAGCAGCAATGAGCAATAACGTCCTGTTATCGTACGCTAAGCAAGGGTACATTTTAAAAGGTGAAAACACAGAAGATTTGGACCGAGTTGAGAAAACTATTTTAAATATTTACGATGAGATCCAAATTGTGAAACTATATAAAGGAGCGAATGCCAATCAAATTGAAGTAATAGATATGTGTTCGCGGAAGTTACTTCCAGCGATAGCAAAGAAATTGAACTTGAAATACATTTTCACACTGAGCTCCAAATGGTACTATAAGACATTCGAGCGAATCGCACGGAAAGTTAAAGAACTAGAAAATGATTTAACGTCTCAGAAGAAGCAGAAGAGTTCGTTGAGATTCATCTTGATCCAACAAAACATCCGAAAAAATACTCAAAACCAAGATCAGTTTATTGAAGAATTTCGTAATAGTTGTAAGCCGAGGTCAGTTCAACTGGATATTTGCGACTCAGAGGCACTTACTCAAAAAGAAATTCAAAAAATAACAGAACTAGCTAAAAAAAGTCATTTTCATGTGAGTGTCAACATAATGCAGACGATCAAGGACGAAAGACCGCAAGTTGATCAGAAGATTACTCTGTCTACCTTCGCCAGAGACGAAAATGCCAAAAAGATATTAGCAGAAGGCGAAAAGCTCAAGAAGAGTATCCAGAAAATGCTGTTTCCAGCGTTCTATTACAAATTCAGCAACCTCATAGAATTGCATATGTACAGAAATCTGTTAGAAACAGAAGTCCAAGCCTCGGCTAAGTTGCAAAACATTGAGCTCAAAGTCGTACAAGACACTAGGAACAAAGGTCAAGAGCGCCAAAAGAAGGACAAAACTTCCGAGCTCTCTCTTCGTATCTCAGGAAAAGGAGCCAAAGCTGGTCGATTCTATAAAACCCTTTGTACTGTATTAAGGAACATAAACAAGAGATACGTTCCAGTAACCTTGAAAGGCAAGCATGCGATGAATATTCTCAAAATTCTCGGAAAGTCTCAAAATAACACTTTCTTCACAACTTACACAGCAGAAGCCGCCAAACTATTCCCAGGCACCTTTTCTTCTCAAGATATAAGGGAAGTGGTGGTGAAGTCTGAAAAAAAAGACCATCATTCTAAAAAGACCGATTTAGTGATGTGGGTGTATTCGTGGGACAAGCAACTCTTGCCGAAATTGGAAATGTATTGGAAAAAATTCTTCGAGACGATAGAGTCCACTCAGGTACCACTCCCGAATAAAGAACTTCCTGCGCTGTTCGCGAGTTTTCAGACAAATCTATTTAGTTTCAAGACATTCTACAAGGTGGCTGTAGATGAATATAATGCACCTGACGGCAAAAAGAAGCTCACTATAGTAGGAGAGGCCAAAAACGTCGCTGATGCCGCCGAATTTTTGAGATCGATGACTGAAACAATGAACCCAAAGACAGAAATGGTGGACGCTGGCTCGTACGTGATTCTAAATGCGATCAAGCCTGAATTGCGAAAAATAATCGAGAAAGACATTAAAATAACGACAGAAAAGACGGTTTTTCAGCTTTATGGTCAAGGAGATAAAGTGCAGAAAGCTAAGGATAATCTCGAGGCTCTTATTAGCCAGAAAAAGAGCCAACTCAAGAAAGATATTCAAACCGGCCTGGCGAGTTCTCATCTGAAAAACCTCCTACTAAAACGCCGCAACATTATCGAGCAACTTCAGAACGAGAAAGAAGTGAATTTACAAATTATAAGAGGTCGTAACGTCGAGATAATCGATGGAATAGAGCATTCTGATACTGGAAGGAGTGTTCTCTTATGCAGAGGAAAAATTACGAAATGCCAATGCGATGCTATCACAAACTGCACCGATCTAGACTTTTCTGAAGGAAACATCTACCAAGGAGCTTCGAAGCACATTCTGGATAAGGCAGGAAATGCTTATATGAACGAGTGTGGAAATCGTAGGCTTTCGGCAGGCCAAGTGTTAACAACAGGTGCGGGCAACCTGTTTAACTGTAAAGCGATTATCAATTATTGCCCTCCGTCCTGCGTAAATGACAAGGACCTGCCAAGAGCTATTGAAGACATTAAAATCGGGATTCGAAACATTATTGTTGAAGCGTCTAAAAATGGTTACACTTCGGTGGCTATTCCCTTCTTTTCAGCCTTGAACTATAAAGTTGGAGCCAAAGAAACGGTTGTAGCGATCCTAGATGAATTGAAGGATTATTTACTTGCGAAATATCATACAAGGCTCACTGTTAAAGATGTTTATCTCTGTGAGATTGAGCAAAGCAAGATCGAGATTGCTCGAAATCAGTTAAAGACTTATCTTGAGAACAAGAAAACAGAAAAGCAGAGCCATTTGGAAGAACAAATAGCTCAGTGGCAATGGGCTGAAGACGGAAACATTTGGACAGATTACGATGATGATGCTAATCGTCAAATCGAAAACGCATACCAACAAGGTGTCATTACTGCCAAAGTGATCCCCTCAGCTTCTAGGCCAGTAGGTTCTCATGTGTTCGACTTGACCAGGCAAACTATGACCCGAAAGAGCACGAAAACCCTGAGTACTTTACAAAGAAAAACTGATGGGTGGTACGAATCGAACTCAAAGCAGTCACAAAGGGGTATGGGAGGCTATTTCGGATCTAACTCCTCAAAAAAGCTGCCAGATAGGATTTCGACCTTGATTGACGCAAAATAACAACAACAAGGGATTTACGTATTCGAACTATTCATGAACGAATATCAAATAGATTTCAAGAACATGATCCAAACTAATCTAGCTACGTCTTACCAAAGGAAGATACAGCGCCAAGTGAAGGTGAAAAAAATCCCCAAGGCTCAAGGCTACTCAAATGAAGGACTGAAAGGAAAAAACTTTAGTGAAAACCCATCTGCCTCTTACTCTGGAAAAATCATTTACGAGGGCTTTTCTAGTGAGAATATTGCTGTTGTTAAGAAAAAAATTAACGAAGAACTGGAAAAACAAAAGCAGAAAAAAGAAGTCATAATCCCCAATCAAATTGGATCGGAAAACATAAGCTACCTGGCCAAAGAAATTCAAAAGCACGAGATTGTTAGCCAAGGTGAATTGGCTCCTGGCAAAACTGTAACCCTCATGGGCTTGCCTTATCAGCTTTCAAAGATTGATAGTTATTTAAAAGTGATTCAGAGCGTTCAGTCAGAAGATATCAAACTACCACCTCATTGGAGTCCAATGGCTGATAAGCAATTCTTAATGGTTGAACTACAGCCAAACGGCACAGAATGGAAAGACGTTAGTACTAGATTCTCAGCAACTATGGGATCAGTGAGAATAAGATCAATAAAACGGATTCAAAATTTGAAATTCTGGAGGGATTACATTCGAGAGAAAAAAGACCTCAGCGACAAACATAAAAAAGCTGGATTAAAGACAGACATACAAGAAGCTCTCCTTTGGCATGGAACTAGAACCACTGATCCGAAAATAATTTATCAAGATGAAGAAGAGTCATTCAATCTGAATTATTCGAATGACGGCATGTGGGGGCGAGGGTTATATTTTGCTGTAAATGCAAGCTACTCGAATGGCTATGCACATTCCACTCCTCAAGGCACAAAAGTATTTATGTTGGCAAGGGTAATGATTGGTGATGCTGCAGTACTTCAACCGAATGGCAGTCTAAGAAAGCCTCCTTTGAGACAAGGAACCCTTCATCCTATTACTTATGATTCAGTAAAAGGAAATACTGGGGGATCAGATGTCTATATTCTCTATATAATGCGCAGAGCTTACCCCGAGTATTTGGTTGAGTATAGTTAATATGAATGAGATTGAGCAATAAAATTGGAGATGATGTTGATTCATAATTTGCCAACTTTTATTCATCTATAGTGAGTGATTAGCATCCACATCTGTATTCAAGAAACATACGACAAAATTCCAAATTCTTTTCGGAAATCTAAGATGCTGAATCTCTTCGACGCCTTATATCTCATTTAGTTTGTGAAAATCCGAATTTTCAAAGCTAACGTGACTTCTAAAAATGTTCATAATTTTTTAATTAAATTATTATCATTTCAAAAGACAATTTCAACGACTCTCTTGAGGATTCTAAGAAGGCGTTCATTTCTTCCTTGACCCAGTTATTTCTAATATAAATGACACTATTTTTTAAAAAAAAGAAATTAAATTCAATTTCATACAAATCTTATATTAACGTCCAGTTAGATTATTTTATTCACAGCAACTTCATACAGCTATGAGCTACATTCATAACGATCGAGCATATTATTTTTCCGGTGACTATATCATTCAGGAGTAACACTTTCTTTCCCAGCATTTCACTCACTTCCTCACCAGTTTCTCAACCCCTCGTTCAAGTGAAAGCGGCGGAACTCATTGTAAATCTGAATTTCAAATGATTTTTCCCTCATCCTCTCTCCCCAAAGATCAAAAAAGAGATTTAGGAATCACAGGCAGGTCCGCTTTCAACAGAACTTCAGATACGATAGATTCAGTTGGAATAACCCCATATCAGGACAAACGGAAAGTTTCCTCATCTAATTATTACAAACCTGAGCCTAAAGATCTCGGCGAGAGATTTGTTCTTCTATTAGCAGTAATATCAGCAGTCTCACAACCGCAAACAGCTAAAATTTCCCATTTTTTCAGAAAACATTTAAAAAGCATCGGAAAATTTCGACCACAGATCCTCACGTTCTTTATGATTTCTGGAAATTGTTTAAAAAGGCCAGAGAAGCAGTATGCCACTCCTCCACCACTCCCATTTGATCATTGATACAAAACTAGGATAAAGGCGGCTCACTAAGATCCTCTCAGCGCCTCAGCTCTTCCAATGTATCAGACGCATCTAATGTAAGGAACCAACATCGAATGAAATCCTATAAAGTTTCCAATAGCAAAGCGACAAGCAGCAAGACATTGCATTTTTGATTAATCAAGACGAGGAAGATGTGTTATATACCCTCATTGAAAGAAAAGAAGACATCCAGCGAGAGGAAAACATCAAGAAATATAATTTGATGAAAGCAAATGAAGCAAAAATGAAGAATTCTACGTTCAAAAAGAAAAAGACGCTCACAAAGGAAACGCAGGAGAGGCTGTACAAGCCGCCAGAAACCTCGATCAGGAAGGAGAGAGCTCCACCTGAAGATGAATATGATAGAGAGAGTCGAGAATTTGTGCAAAGGCTAACACAGCATTACAAAAATGAGCATCCCCATGATAGAGGGTACACTGACCCTGCAATTTTGCTACAACATTGGAGAACTATCCCTGATAAGGTAGCTTTCAATCTGAAATTTTGACAATAATTTCCTTTCCAGAGCGTTCAACAGTTGAATACCACTGAGGAGCAAGCAGATGAGTACATCAATCATCATATTGACAAAAAACTTGAGAAAGTAGATAAGATGAGAGAGGGAAAATACGGCTACTCTACGTTGAATCCAGATGAGCTGTCTTCGTACTACCGAAAAGAATTGAAAGTATAAATTATTACGAGAGACGGCCAGTACTAATGCAATCTTATAGGAAGAAGAAAAGCAGAAAAACGAGATCGAGCTCGATGACAAGCTCGTGGATATCATGTTTCTAACTTATTGTGAGAGAAAAAAGCAGAGACTTGAAGAAGAACGCCAAGACAAAGAAGCCGAGGAGCAGAACAAAAAAATGAAGCAAGAGATGCTAAAGCAAATGGTTCTTAGAAAAGATGTTGAAAGCACTGACTTGGACACGTTAGCCAGACCAAAAGATCGTCTCAAGGTCGGAAAAGCTATCATGAACATGGCGAAAATGTTCCCAGACGATATAATCCTCAAGAAGCTCTTGATACGGGAGTTCCATGAGAAAAAATTAGCGAAATACCCTGAAGAATACGATGTTTATGATTCCGAAGAGGAGATCGAAATCAAGGGCAGAGATATGTTGAAAGAGCCTTATAAATCAGCTCACTCAGAAAAAAGAAATTTCCTGACTCTAACAGACCTGATAAAACCTGAGCAGAAGCGAGAAAAGGAGATTACTGCGCCTTTCCAATCTCAGCTGGAGCAATTCGTTATGGATGTCCACGAAAAAATGGAAAGGAAGAAAGAGGAAGCGAAAGAAATCGAAAGAGAGGATAGACTGCTGGATCGCTTTATTCTCAAGAACGTGAAGGACTTCCTTGAAATGAGAAAGAGAAGGCTTGAGCAAAGAGTCTACACGCTTAAAGAGTTCTTGGTCCTTACTTATAAGGAAATGAAGTCGCTTCATCCAGAAGCAACAAAGAGGCGATTCCCTCATATCACTTATGGGTACTCGAAGCGTTTAAAACG
>ENA-UOUE01000194-UOUE01000194.1-compost-metagenome-genome-assembly--contig:-NODE-194-length-50587-cov-7.250940_pt1 | contig 50587 bp, 29 predicted proteins | sample MGYA00238146_ERZ747223 | MGnify/ENA primary metagenome ERZ747223 (study PRJEB28781, sample SAMN06268865) | compost metagenome | isolation source: single cell | place: USA: California, Emeryville, Joint...
CTGAATCGAAGCTTTAACGGCGTGCGTAAAGCAGGCAGCCCAGCAAAATGAGCATATGACACCATAATGAGCGATCAACACGCTAATTGTACAATTCACCTTGTCTATTCCCAGGATCAGCAATACTGTAAAGACAGGCAATACGAAAATTGCATCAGCGATCGTAATCCAAATGACCATGCGACTGAGTGCATGCTGGGTTAGCTTGAGATACCACCAGCTGAAGAGAATGAAGCTGATGCCAATAATGCTCAAGATGATGCCTATGCCAGAAGTGGGTCTGTCCTCTGCTGCAAAAATTATTCGGATTGCATCAGCCGCTACGATTTCTCCCATGAAAATCTCTTTGATATCCTAAAATACACTGAGCCAATTTATTTTATCTATCGTTTACTTTGTTTCTTAAGTTTCATGAATCCTGTGAAACCATCAGCTCATACAAAGTACTACTATTTCAATCACATTATTAACTCAGTTTTGGAATCTCACTCTTTATAACAAATCATTTCGGGTATGTAGTAGTTAATACATGTTAGGGCATGCTCAGATGAAGATTAATTAAGTTCTTCCCTTTAATTGCTCAAACAAATTTGCAAATTGGCTCTGCTGTGTATGAATTTGAATTGCAGGGAGAAGAACAGTAACTGAATTTAATACATCCATTTGAGTTGTTCAACACCAACATTTTTCAATGAGCACATAACATAATTACACCTTACTTTGGAATTTTAGATCCCGTTTAAATAAAACTAACAAGTTTAATCAGTTCGCATTACAAATGAGCGACTCAATCACAGCTGGAGCCGACAAGAAGCAGACAAAAAAGATAGAAAAGCTCGGCCTCATGCGGAGTCCAGAGTTCTACTCGAAACAGCAGAGATATGAAGAATACTTCAAGAGTTTGAGAATCGTTTTTTTCATCTTAAATCTATTAACAACCGTACTCCCACTCTTCAGCTTCAATTGCTATAAAGACATTCTTAGGCATATGTTATCACGAGAATAGTTTCAAGTACTATGCAAATCATGAGAGGCATCGACTGTGACGGTTACTGGACATTGCATATAGGGCCACTTCTCACAAATTCATTGTGGTTCTTGTTTCTGTTTCTGGGATTAATAGCAGCATGTGCACGCGCTGGAATCCTTATGGTCATTTGTTCTATCGGTATGGTGGCAATTGCGATTGGGAAGGTTGTATGCTTTATCTTGGCATTACTCTGGGATGAGAATAAATTCGGCAGCTGCTATATTGTCACTGATCAGCTCTACGCGAATTCTCTCGTTTGTGTAGTGGAAGCGCTGTATCTGCTTTGGCTTTTCGAAAGAATGAAAGATCTTGGGAATTATCTGAATGGTCCAATTGAAGAAGAGAACGAGGTTGAAACAGATTCTACAAAAGAGTAGCAAGTCTTATGAGCTATAAGTTTTGTGTTTTTCGATTCCTTCATCTTATCATTGCCTGCGCTAATGTTTAACATTGTCATTAAATTTCACTTTGATCTTAAAAAAGGAAGTGAAGCAAATGACTGAAAGCGCGTTTAGAGACCTGTGTAAGATCTCAACTGATTTGCAAAGTTATTGAGTGAATAATTAGAATGAGAAAAAAATTTTCATCCAATGTAATGATAGAGAGTGATATTAAGGGATAATTCAATGAGCAAAACCTAGCCTTGCGCAATCTCTATTTGATATTTCTAGGCTAAATACAAAGAATCTGAGGATCTTACTTATTAACTACTTCATACTCCAAACTCTAGCTAATAATTTATTAATAGATTTTTTCAAGCATGGTGGACCAGAGAATGTACAAGAAGATTGGCGAATATATCTATGACCCTGATGCTCAGGCTCTCGGTGCCGGAGCTTTTGGAAAGGTCTACAAAGGCTGGGAGCAAGCTGACACTAACAAGCTAGTCGCCATAAAGGTCATACCCAGCTCAATAGTGAAGAAATATACTAATGCAGACAAACAAGAAGCCTTTATGAGAGAGATTAATGTTCTTAAAAAGATCAAAGGAAGACACATCCTTGAGTTCAAGGATGCTATCATGTCAAAGAGCCAAAATATATATATCATCACCTCTTATCTCAAAGATGGCAACTTAAAGTGTTTTCTTCAAAAAGAAGGAGGCAAACTCCCAATCGCACAAGCTCTGACCATCCTTTCTCAAATCTGCCAGGCATTTAAAGAGATAGAAGATCTCAGAATCGAAAATGAGAAGGGAGAGGTTGTGACGATAATGCATAGAGACATAAAACCTGAGAATATCCTAATGAGAGACGGTGAAGCCATTCTCGCTGACTTTGGATTCGCAAAATTTATACCTGCAGACGATAGAGAAGTGCAGGCAAATCATACGAAACTGGGAACACCAATTTACATGTCTCCACAGCTGCTCAAACAAGAGAATTATTCCTATAAGTGCGATATTTGGTCAATGGGTGTTGTGACCTATGAGTTGATTTTTGGAAAACAACCATGGACCGGGACGAGCGTAATGTCCATCGTGAGCAGCATCCAAGAAAATCCTCTCACGTTTCCGGGAACTATTCCAAAGAGTGTTGAAGATCTGATTAAACAGATGCTATCTTATGAGGAGATAGATCGTCCAGATTGGAACGATATATTGAACCATGCGGCTTACCAAGAACTAAGCCCTAAGCCTCCTAAAGAACGAATTGTCATATTAGGGCGGGAGTCAATCAGCCGACCTCTCTACAAAGATAGGATCATAAAGGTTTTGGAAGACTCGTAAATAGTTCTCCATGCTCTCAATTCTCGCTACCTATGTATTATTTTTACATGAAAACTATGAATTTTGGTGGGAGTATTTCATTATCATGTTCGAATTCAGCGTTTAGCAAAAAGAAACCAAGTACTAAATTTACAAATAAGCGTTAACTTTTGAGCCTAATTTATTTAAAGAGAGCTTTGGTTAGTGAATTATCTCTGACCTAAGTTGGATAAAGTGAGCTGCCCATATTGCATAGAGCATGCACAGATTACAGCAGCATTATTACGGTATCTTTCTCTGAAATTATGCCATTTGAAGAATTTCTATTTCTGATTCTTATTAGCCACCTATTTATGGCGGTAGTCTCATCAATCGCATCTCGCAAAAAGAAATAGAATGGAAAAAATTTTAACAAAGAGTTCAACTTTAAACCCAGAATACAAGAAAGTCTTCGTTAGTATTAATATGATATAGCAATTGCAAGAGGTAAAAACATTGCAGAATATATTTAAATTTTGATTGGAAATCTCTTTCTGAACTTGCATCGAGCGGAGTTTGCTCTGTTAGCATTGCAAGAAGCATACACCGTTTGCAGCATCTATTTCATCGAGCTAATTATCATTCAAAGAGAAATATTACTCCTACCTTTGTTGAAATTTTTTCCGCTAAACAGAACTTTTTCGGTTTTGAACTCTATTACCTTTATGCTGCCGTTTATACAGCTTGTAGCAAGCAAATTTCCACAAGGACTCCAACTCACTGACCTTACTTCCGCTGAAAAGCAGATCAAGATATTAGCACGAAAAATACAGGATTAGCATTCGGTATACCAGGGTGCACATGTTTAATCGACCGAACAATTCGATTTTCTCTCTTATCAAAAATTTTAACATCTCCTCTTTCACTTGAACAAGCTAACATATTCGAATCATTTCTCCATTCAATCGAATGAATCCCTAAGCCGATTGTTGTGAATACAATAGTCTCAAATCATATTGTAGTTTCAATACCTAAATCATATTCGTCGAGAGATATGCTACTTCTTTTTATCTGTCTCTCTGGGTCAACGATACTCAGCATCTTATCCGCATGTTTCACAGCTATTTCTGAGACTCCCTCCATTGGATTCCACCTACAACGATTGGAGTGCCCTTTGTAAGAGCTCCATGGTTAATTCCCTTATAAGCATTCAGATCCTTACTGGGTTTTACAAATTGCTTCAACGAGTACTCGAATAAAAATTTGTCACTGTTCACCTCAGAAACCAGCAACCCTCCTTTCCAGTCAACAGCAGTAATCTTTTCTCCCGCTGGGTCAAAGTCCAGCGAATGAATATATCCTACCCTCGGAATGAAGCTGAAAACTGTGAGTGAAGGGTTTACCATCATGTTTAGCCTGCCATTTAGCTTTTTTAATGAACTGGTACGCGTCGTAATCGAATAAATGATATTCGACATTGTCTTTTATTGATAGGAGAGCGATGAAGCGCCTCCTTTTGTTCATTGTAAAACCTCCGGTGCAAACATCTGAAGGATAAGCATTATTCATTTGGCATTGGTAGAGATGAATAAACCTATTTCCATTAAGCCAAGGCTATATTCTGACTTGAATCTAGCAGAAATATTGAAGATTTCAAAATTTGCAGCACGCCCAGGGAGTAAATGGAGAGATAACATGCTGTCTGTTCCTGGGATTTGGCTCAAGTATGTCCATTGGCCTTATTAGGTTGAGAGGAGATATAACAAATGATGAAGCACCTTGAAGTACCTCGAGTACGAGAAATCTGTGGTCCTTCAAAGGATTTAACTAAAAGTTGATCCTTAAGATCATGCACTTTTATCTCGTTCGAGTTCTTGGAACACGAAGCGATCTTATAATTAACTTGGTTAAATACGTTAACTTTGGAAGATTTTAAAGCATACAGCCGGAGTCTTGAGAGAGAAGCTGGCTGTCTCTTGCTTCCATGAATGCAAATTCGTTGGATTTTAAAGAAATAAACCAATGATAATTTAAAAAGGTGTCTTGATCCTCTGAATCTGATCAGTGTCATGGAAAATTACATCAAAATTCTGCTAATACAACGAAAACTTCAGGAAGCTGTCTCATAGTTTGAACAGGTGATAAATATGCCAAGGCAAATGCAAAATTTTCCAAAAAGGGAATTATATACAAATAGATATTCATTGAATCTCATAGGCTACCGAGCTATCTAGCCACATCAACGCATAATGTATCTTACCGACCGTTTGAAGGCGACGTCGCAAATTCATACTGCAGAAGAGATCTCATACTGAAACCTTGGTTATTGAAAGGGGAAATGCTCCTTTTTGGCCTCTCATTCGGAGGGGATCGTTCTACTAGTGTCTCTTTATTATATCGCTCGCTAATAACACAGCATTTAAATCGATATTGAAATATTAAAGCGCTAGTTACTAAGCGAATTTAGCATGTCTTGGCGGTGGTAAGTCACCCATTATCCGATCAGAAGGGAGAAAGTGCGTTCTAACATTCAAATTGTGAGTCTCAATAGTCGGAGTATATTCCTATCCCATAGTATTAAACAATAAGCTAGATTGAATCAGATGCACCTTTCTGGCTCTAATAGGCGATTTTTCAGGGTCACCTTCTGTGATTGGATTGCGAGTTTGTCTGGGAGAACACTCCGTTGGTTTTAGGACGCGTTTTTGAACTTCAAGCTGAGACTTTGAGGGAGGCACTTGGACACGCCTATCCAGATGCAACCTCTGTTAAATAAATTGATGATAAAAAGTGATGGGACTTGATAGTCGGTTTAAATTCTGGTTCTGTTGTTTCCATATTCGGATGCTTATAACACTTTCCAGGGTTTTTCAATAGCTTCTGATCAAACAGTATGAGCTATGGAATATTCGCTTATTTACCGCCCCATTTTCAACCCTCGTCTTATCCATTACCCGGTCCATATCCTTCTTATCTCGATAGTAACTCTAGAGATACGTTAGTTCAGTTCGCAATATGAACAAACCTGCAGCTTTTGCTCTCGTTTTTGGATTGCTGCCCAGATGTCATTGAGTTCTTTATTATTCAAATTCCTGAAATTTTGAAGATTCAGTGACACTAGCTCTCAATCTAACTTACTCTAGTTGTTTTGTGAGATTAGATTTTGGAGTTGTTGTGGGTTTATTTTCTTTGGATATTTGATTCAATGCGTTAATTGCAGCAGAAAGACCTTTAGATTGGATGTTTGTAGGGCTCAAATTGCGAGGTGAGTAATCTTTTCCTGATGTTTGAACGACCTAGGAGTGGGCGAGAGTGAATTAATGCTGATGTAGGGTGCGAAAGTTACTTTCGCTTTGTTCATCTGCTTTGGCGACTCAGGCAGAAAGCTGTTAATTTTGTAAATTTGATTATTCAAACGCAGTCTGTTTAATAAAATAATAATTCCAGTATTACCATATTAGTTAGAGAGAGAGAAACAATGGCGCTAAGCACAAAATTTGGGAGTTTAATTTTCTAAGAAGGCATTCTTACTCGTTGAAGGATCTTAAGCAGCTTTGTGGTGAGGAAATGAGGTCCTTTGTAAAAAATTATTTAGAATATTAAACGTTTTTTGCACGAAAGTGAAATAGCTTATGCATTTTTTGGCCATCTGCTTTTGCTTATTTTTCCCTTCCCTTTGGACCTAATTCAGATGTGTTGCTTAATACTACTTGCATGAATTGTGGCTTGTGGGACTATTGCTGAGATATCAAGATATTCTTCTGAAAATTCAATGATTTGGAGGAAGAAATGATATTCAAAGCTCTTATCAGGAGCACGTTCACTTTGTATATTGCTTTAATTCCACCATTTTATGTTGTCCGGGTTTGGAATATAATTATATGCTATATTAACCTTAAGGCTTTCGGAATATAGAAATCCAGCCTTAACGCTATAGCTTCCCTAATCCTGCTGGAGTTCTGAATGGATACAATAGCACACTAAGAAGTTGACCCATTGTAGTTTTAGTAATTGAATGCTTTGATTGTCCATGAACGTGCTATTTTTTTGGAAGTGACCTTTAGATATCTAGTTTGAGCCAAAAAGACTCAAAAGCCTTCTTCCAGAATTCCTAACCTTATTCGATTGGCCCAGTTGATTTTTACCCGATACTGGACGTTGTTGGAGTTTTGGTTTAGTTTTTTTATATCTTTGATTGATAACTGGAAAGTTTTATTTTTCACAACACTAAAAGTAATTGCTCTAAATAACAAAAAACATGAGAGGCTCCGTGGAACTCAAACCTCAAAAAAATCTCGACAAGATCTCACTCAGTGAGACGAGGTACCAGTCCTACACCATCAGAGCATTTACTCATTACCCCTTAGAAAAAACCTTTCAACCATGAAGAATCAGAGTGCTTTACTTCACGAAGAATTGGTAAAACCTCATTCCCTCGCACCCAGTCTAAGCCTCAATCCCAGGAAAACGACGCAAGAATAAACACTCAAAACCAAGCAGCGCTCGAGTCTAAAATGGCCAAGCTTCAAGAAACAGGAATAATGTATGCGAAGCGAATGGAAATTGAAAATAAGCTAAATGTAACTGATACATCGCGACGACCTCACCTAACACTTTATCATAGAGCGACCTTGAAAGAGAGATCGAATACACACAGAAAGAACTAAAGGATACCTATCAAGCAGTGATGAAAGTGGAGGGACTTGATGCATCAGGTTTGACCCGTGTTATCAAGCAGCTCGAGCATCAGTATGAGAAAACGATGCAGAATCATAATGAAGGCATCGCGAACAATCGCCAACTGAAAGAAGAGATCAATACGCTGAGAAGAGAAAGAGTCATCTATGATAATATTTACGCCCAGTTCGAGGTGGAAATGAAGAAGAAAGCAAACGAGCTCCTTGAAGCGATCACTGAAGCCGAGCTCGCGATGAAAGAGCGAAAAGCAGCTGAGGAACTCCTTGCGCAGTTGAAGCTTAGAGCTGATAGAGAAGATAACGAGTTTAAAGAGGAATATAACCGAGTCGTCAGAGGCGGAGCCGAAGAAGTGAAATCGCTCATCCAGGATGCGAATAAACCCAGCAAACCCATTGATAAGAATGGAAAGCCTGACGTGAATCTGAAACTTGAAAACACGAATAAGGAACCGGCTATGAAACAGGTAGCTTTCAGTATTATAGCCTTACAAAGAGCTGAAAACCGGTTGAATAGGTAACGATTAGCAAGCAAAAACAACCAGACCTTCGCCGTGACTCTAGCAGTACCATAAACAAGCCAATTGAGCCGTCAACGATCAAAAAAAGAGGCGTTCAGAAGAGGGAAGGACCTCAAGATCTCCAGAAGATGCATGAAGAGGTAATTGCCATAACTGAACGAAATAATAATAATCATCTTTTTTGAAATATGGTTAGGTGGTTGAATACGAAATGATATTCGATAAGCTGAAAAAGGAGACCAATCTTGACGACATTGATGAGATCGTCAGACTGTACAACAACCATGAGCAAGAAAACCAGCGACTTTTTGCCGAAAGCAATGCGATGTTGGCTGAAGCGGAAAAGCTTGAAAAGCAACTGAGTGACCTCGACGCCGTTATCGCGCAATATGAAAATAATGACGATGAATACACGAAAAGCGCAAAGAAGAAACTCGAACAGCTCAAGGTGAACTTCTGCTGAAAATTTCCTCTTACATATGGCTTAGTCGGTGGATGATGATCTCGACCAGAAGATTAAAGCGCAAGAGGAACTCCAAAAGAATTTGAATGCAACAATGGAGATGATCAAAGTGAGCTTTTGATGAAAATTTAGTTTAACCCAACAACTCCTGATAGAATGGCATTCCTATGGTTATCGATAAGATTTCTGGAAATCGTGAGGAGCTGCTGAAGGATATTTTGGATGATGTAACTACCTCTGCTTGTTTGATCAAACCTGATTGCGTTTTTTGATTTTTCGTAGAAAGTCACAGACCATAATTTGCCTCAATTTTTGGGAGTTATCGAGAAACGCATTTCCGAAGTCGCTGAAATATACAAGGCAAATAAACATGGAGTATTTCAAAATTATCTTTGTTTGCTGTATTTAATTCCATGACAAAAAGGGAATCTTGCCAGACCCGAAAGATTTTAGAAAGAAACCTGCGAATCTTAGTTCAAATCTAGACGACGATTCAGCGAATCAAGAAGTAGACGAATTGAAAGATTTCCTCACTACAAGTAAAGGATTTAATCAACCTGCTTCCCCTAACTCGATGTCTCTAGTTGACAAGCAAAAAGATAGCAAAGAACAAGAGAGAATCCTTACTTCGCTCGATTTCAAGAAGAAAGTCTCAGAGGAGCTCTCAAAGAGAGAGAAGGTACTGCTTATTAGTGCTTTTTATGCTTGAAACTGTTCGATAGGAGCTGATTGGTACACAAAGCATCAGAAAGAAAAACGTGCAAAAACCCACCAAGTTTGGAAAGGTGTTGAAGAGCTAAATAAAGTGTAGTCGCAGTAGCATACTAATAGTCTTTGAAAGAATATTTGTCTCTCATAATAATTTTCATGACATTCATTTCGATAATCTGTGCGTAGTTCAATAACATTTCTATGGCTTCGCACAGTTTCTATATCACTTGATCGTTGGCTAAGAATCTTCTTAAGTATTAATTTTCTCATTCAACATTGCTTTTCTGCCGTTAGTTAGACCGAGCCGCTATGTTTTTTCACTACTCTTTATCCTCTCTCATATCGTTTTTGAAAAAGTTTGCAGTTAGCCAAGTTATTAACAGGCAAAGAGGCATCTGTTTTCATTCTTCGAAAGCAAATTTCACACAAATACATTCAATTATAAAGTGAACAGAATCTTCTTCGGATTCAGCTTAATTAAATGAAAATCTGACTTTTAACAAGTACCTCATCTTCACCTGGCTCATCGATTTTACCGTGTAGCGATTGCCATAAAGCACCTATTATTTCATCATCATTCCTTCTCATTAATGTCCAAATAACTACCTTTTGATGGTACATTCCGCACTTTGGATTGAATTTCTTCGTGGGAATTCTATAGTCGCCATCCATATACTTCCAGGTCTCTGGAACGAGACTGAGCCCTTCTCCTCGAATGCTAGATTAATATAGAAATAAAGCCAGAGAAATTCTCAGGAAACAGTACCTTAGGCTGTCTTTTGGGAAGTATATCACTCCGTCGTTGGATACTGTGCTTTTTTCAACCATACCGAGCGCGACCTCGCAAATCATGAGGTATCCTTCGTTCATACTCTCTGTAGCGAAACAAAACGGCGCTACGGACGCAACCATGTCGTAAAAGGTTATTCCTCTGCCATATTTGTACGCGTCAATCTGGCATTTAGTCTGAAATTTGAACCCTTGTGACAAAATTTTCGCATAGTTAGTTATCCGAGCGCCGTACCACAAAAGGGTTCGGTTTGATAGCTGCTTCAGATATTCTCGCTCTTCGCCTTCTTTATCCAATGCGAAAATCTTTTGGATGCTTACAGTCCATTTGCTTTCCTTCGACGGCCGTGTTCGCTCGAAATAGTTCCAAATCTCTGTATATTCCTCACTCTGAGTAGTAGTGTAGCGATTAAACAAGGGATAATACAGACGCGCTTGATACCTTTTTCTGCAGTGGCTTGATCACGCAGCGCAGTTTCAGGTACCTGTCTTCAAGGATGTTCTCTTCGTCGACCTTCGGGGCCTAATTTGAAGAGAACAGCCACTGATAAGCAATTGAAAAATTGCTGTATATCACCTTCGCGATTTTGACGGCCATTCTAATGGATTCTAAGGTTTCCAAGGCATCGAATTTGTCTTTCACCTTCTCCAAGTCGTCGAGCAATATCTCTACGTTTACTTATTAAAAATAGCGTTTTGGAAGGGTGCTTTACTGTCAATAAATGGGATTTCTGAGTATAATTTATCGGAAAGAGCTCGCAGTTTGTATTGGTCACAACCTTCAATGCAGAGCGTTTTGCTGATTTCTAGCAAAGTCTCTGTTGCTTTTCGAAGATTGCTCTTCAAGATGCTTTTCAAAGGCATTTTCTTGTATTCAACCAACTCGGTCATCAGAGGCTTCATAATCCCCATATTATAGATATTTTTCATAACCAACTAAGCTTCAAGTGAGTAAAATCCCGAGTATAATGTATACCTTGACGTCATCCGGTAGTGTTGGCTGGTAGAAATATTTCATGAAGATTTCTTCTCTTTTTTCTTTGGGAGAAAGCTAATTAACACAAAAATCTCACAGGAATCGAGTTACTTTGTTCTTCATTCTTATTATTATTTTCGTTTTTGCGCGGTCGTCCTCGGTTAGTGGTGGTCTTTCCGATCGGTCTATCAGAATCCGATCCCCTCTCATATGCAAGAATATCTGCCTTTGAGTCCTCATACATCAAATGGTCGCAAGAATCGGCATCCATGCCACTTTTTATCGAAGACTCAATCGACAACGCTTCGCTTCGTTTAAAACCCGTCCTATTCGAAGCATCTCTTGGAGGGTTATCTAATAACCTCCATTCCTCCTCGAGTTCCCTGATGATATCATAAGAATGATTCGAGATGATGCTTGGAGCAGAGTCTTCTTCCTCATCCATATCGACGCGGCCGTGTCTTTCTGGCTCACGTAAAATCTGATTCTTCTTCGTAGAAGACACAATCCGGACCTCATCATCACTTGATTCATTTATCATCTTAGAGCGCGGGTCCGTTCCAGCTTTAGTAGATGGGGTTTTCATTGGCTTGGATGGCGTTTGGGTAATCAGCCCTTCACACTCCGGCTTCGATGCTTCAAGCGTCTCAAGGAAATCATGGATATAATCCTCGACCTTGAGATCGATCAACGATTTGAACCTCTCCACATTCACTCCAGAAGCCTGGCTTAGAGCCGCATTGGAGACTCCACTCTTCTGTTTTGCTCCTAAATGCTGCGATATTTTATCGCTCAGCGAGTTGACGGTCACGTAGCTGTCCAAGAACTTCTGGAAAAGAGGCCCGACTAAACTTTCTTCGTTGTCGTCAGTGGCAGAATAGAGCATACTCCAATACCTCTCGAGGTTTTTTAATGCTTGGTTCTGCTCTTCTAATAGTTTCTGTTCAGCTGAGGTCCCAGGTGTTCGTAGACTTCCCCCTTGCAGTTCTTCTTGTGAAGGCAAGATTTTGCTCCACACGCTGTTCATTTGAGTTGTGAACTCCTGAGCAATCAGTTTCTCTTGATCCAAGTACATTTTAAGCAATCTGCTAGCAGTTTCATCGATTTCTTGACGCTTATTTGGAGCGAAAACCTGCGCCACGCTTTCGATGTCAGTGGAGTGGAATTTTGTGTGTTTGTGAGAGCAGCTGGAACACATGAATCTATTTTCTTCGCAGTTTCTGGCGCGGCAAATGAATGTTGCTTTGTTGTTGTGAGTTTTACAGCGGATGGCAGCCAAATTTGTGAAAAGTTCGTTTGTCTTGTTCATTATTGTAGAATTTTCGCACAGAGTTAATGATTTATTGATTTCGAAACCCTTTTTTCGAGGCTTTTCTTATTGGGATGAAACACTAATTTTTCGCAGACAGAATCACAAGGATGTTTTTTAAATATTAGCAAGTTTCATGAAAAAATTGCGGGAAGGGCAGCTAAATTAAAAGTAGTATGAGCCAAATTGAAAAAAAGACCATTGGAGGAAATGGATATATTGTTGAATTTGGTGAGAGTGCCATAAAGATGGTTGAAGGTCACATAATTAGAGATTACAACATTAAAACTGAGTACCTAGAAGTGAACCTTCCATATTCATCTCAAGGAGTCTGAACTAAAGGTTTGGAAAACGTTAGAAAGTTCGAGATAATTGACATCGAAACAGAAATTTATCTAAAATATTTGTGCTAACTATCAATTTGTTAATTAATACATAGCAATATTTGTATCGGCATCAATAATGCAACATAACTTGGGAGAGAGACGGACTAATAAATTCTACAAAATGTCAAATGAATGTGACATCAATGAATCCAATAGATCGATAACTGTGAAAATAGCTCAGTAAAGTTTAACAGAAATAGAAGTGATTCTTATCTTGCCTCAGAGATGAGTCCTTTCAAAAAAGCTGAAAAATTGAAAATTCAAAAGCTGCTCAATATTAGAAAAGCCATATTCATGAAATAGTACCATAAAAAAATTGGAATGCTATGAATTCGTATTAAAAATATACAACATGAAATCCATGTAGAAACTCATTTAAAAATTCAAAAAACTATTGATCCTATGATAAAATTGAAAAAATTTTACTTTTTTATTCATAAATTGCATAACGAATGGAGTTGAGTTAATACATCTCTCTTTGAGAAAAAAATAGTCCGATTACTGATAGAGAATGCGTTATTATATTAAAGCCCTCGTTGATAGCATTCAAAACATGCAAATCAACCGAGGAAATTGCGTCGTGGGACATTTAAAAAGTTTGGATTTGACATCCGTTGCTGTTGCAGCTGCTTTTGATTATTCAGAGAAGCCAGTCTTAGAGCTACACTCGGATTCGCTTCCACAGGAAGCAGAGGAATTGCACGTGGTGAAGTAGCTACTCTAATAGGCAACGTGTTTAATTGAATAGGCGATACATCCATTCTGATTGGAGACATATCCATTCTAACTGGTGACGTGTTCATCCGAAGCAAGTTTTCGTTCACCAGCGGATTCAGAATTTGATTTTGAAACGGATTCACAGGACGGCCGGCTCCAATAAGCGAACTTAGTTGTGTCAAAAGAAGTTTGTTCTCAATGAATGGATCATTTCCGATCGAATCAAACTTACTCGGCCTTGACATAATATTTTCTGGCCTTTTGGTCTCAGCTTCAATTTTGACTGGTGTCGCAGGCAAAGAAACCTGACGCGGCTCGATCTCCTCCTTTTTAACTCCTAAAGCAGCCGTTTAAAAGCCAAAAAGAATGAAGGAGCATTTACTCTTCATCAGAGAAGGTTCGCTAAACTTCTCGCTTGAATTAAGCTCTCGAATATTGCAGATTAGACTGCTTTTCCCACAATGCTCACTTTTGGAAGGAGGAGTTTCAGATTTTTTGCTTTTGGGTTCCTTCTTCAGACGTCGAGTATTAATTTTTTTGGGAGGTTCCTCTTGCAAATTATCACTCCCAATTTTTTCATTCGTTTGTTGCTTCTTTTTGGGAATACTGAATTTTGGAGCAGTCTCGCTTAGGTTTGACTTTGGCTTTATTGAAACCCGACCTTCTTTCACGTATGTAGCATATATGGTTTTAGCTGATGAATATTTTATGCCTATTCGTTTTGCTGCCTGAAACTGTTATGAATATTCGTTTGCTCGAGGATTACCTTGGAAATTGATATCCCTTTCTGTTGGACCAAATCAACCAACTTTTGTCTCTTTTTTTGGGTTATAATTTGGTACTTGGCCTTCTTTTTGATTTTGTCATCCCATTCCGGGGTATAATCAGACCCGGCAGAGGAGACTGCGTCTTCGGAACCTTCAAAGCTTTCGTCATGTGAGGCACTGATTTCTCCTTTGGTTGACATACCAGCAATATTGTAATTTCACAGAATATAAAAAATTTTACAATTTCAGTGGTTTTACAGTGATTTGGATCGGCTATTATATTGTTCTTAATAGCGGAGCTTAAATCTTGTCTTTGTGATTTAGAATGAATTATGTTAGAAGGTTTGTCGTTTTTCAGTAAGGATTCTCAGAACTATGTTCTTTATTTTTCAATTGGTGTTTTATAACAGAGAACAATCATGAGCAAATCACCAGAAATTCTCGAATTAAAAGTTTTTCTCAATTCGAAATACAAAAGAATAATTTAGAATAATTTATATATTCTGAGTGACAGCGGATTTAACTCACTATCCCTCTGAGATGCTCTAATTTGCACATCAGATATGAGCGATTTTGATTGGTTTCTTTCTTCGCAATTAGGTTAGCAGCTAATAAGTTAACAAATTGGTCCCTCTCACGTTATATTTTTGGATTAATAAAGAAGCTATGGGTTTGTGCATGAAAATCTAGCCGTCTTTAAACGAAGTGCAGAGTAGAGAGACGTTTTCTGACGTTTGTTTCTGAGATAGCTTAATTGGAAATTTAAGTCTTGTTTTATTCAAGTCAGCCGCAATTTCCAGGACTTCTTTAAAAATGTTGAGTTTTTTTCACATTGGAGAAGTATAGGAAGCTCAATCTACTCTCAGAGGATGAGAGGATGGGAAAAGAAGATTTTGAAAAGCTTCCTTAAATTACAAAGTTTTCTGTAATAAATCTTTGTGGTAATAAATTTCACAAGAAATTGCTTCGAACTTTATGGAATTTTATGGTAGATAAATAGATTTAGCTCCTTAACAGAAAGCTATTAGAGAATTATGCAATCGCTTCTGTCCTTGCACAGAGCAAAAAACTTGGTTTTCTCTAGCATAATCAATAGATCATTTTAAAAGGTGTTGCTTCAATCGCCATTATTGGAACAAACGTCAATCCCGAGCATTCAGCAGCGGGTATCGGCGCAAGTAATTATAAGACTCAGCTGTCAAGAATTGCCAAGATATAAATTTCTGTTTGACAGCAGGCTTCACTGGAGGAGTTACTGAAGTCGCTGATACGTCCTTGACGATAAATACCTGGCTAGTGTAAGTATTTACTTCTAAAGATGTGATAAAATGAAAAAAAAGCCTCTTTTTCAAGAATAAAATAAGACTGAAAAACTTCAAAAAAAGTCAAATTTTGTGTGCTAGCCTCTAGAGTTCTATTTTGAATCATTGTTACTGTATTCGAAGCTTTTAAAATTTTAACAAAAACTTCTTAGACTGCTAAACCAGTATAACAACTTGTATTACAACTAGCGGCAATAATTTCTTGTCACATGTTCCAAAGATCTAAGCGAATATAAATCTCATGTAGCCTAGAATTCCATTCAAAGCCAGCGTGACCAACTGATTTAGGGCTTCTCATCTCTGGTCTGAGCATTGAGGAAGTCTGAGCTTTGGAATAAGAAATTAATACTGCTGAATTTTTCTCATCTGGTTGTTAATTCCCAGTCGTTGAGGCGTTGAGGGTTTTCTGGTGAAAACATAATGAGAAACGAAAGAATTTATACTCGATGCGCCTAATTCAAGTCGGAAGCTTCTATAATTAAACGAGTTATGGTTCTGACAGTAATTTATCCTTTGACGAATGTGCTAATTTTGAGTTTTTTCTATGGAAATACCTAAGATACTATCAGCAAGCCACTAGGAGTGAGGGCCGAAATCAATTACTCGAACAAGAAATGGATGAAAAATTTAATGGAAATTTTGCACTTTTCTTTAGAAATTGGATTCGGATAAAGACTATTTTTTGTGCTTTCTAAGAGACTTGCAGTTATAATCACTGGAAAAGCAGACTCCTTACTCTGTTGTCTAACAGATATACGCGATCTTAGGCTCTGGTAGAGAATCTTTATTATTCTTCGTCTTGAATATCGGCTCAAATGCTTCAGAACAGTAGAGATCGCACTCTAAATCCAAATAATATTCTCTCTTCACCAGGAATTTAGAGAGCAGGTTAAGCCAGCATTCAAATTTGAAATTTGAGTAATTGAGATTACTCTTATATGCAACGGCTCTCCGAACAATTCATTCTAAAGACTCATAAAGGAGTACTTAATTGAAGCATCATTCTCAACTGCGGAAAGTATAGATGAGCTATAAGCTTTTCAAATTTCTCAGAAGTACAAAGAATGACAGAACCGAAAAATTATGGTTGCTTATATGTGCGAAAGATTTACTCTGTTTGTTGCTCGCTAAGGCAGCTGCTGAATTTAATTCGCTTGGCTTAATGTCATTGAAAATTTTTTTTGAGTCATTCTAACAAAGCTTGGAAATTTTTCTCTCTTACAAAAGACTAGAGGCTTTATGAAATACTGCCGAGGAAATAATTGAACGAATCTAAACAGACGAGACCGAAAAGGTTAAATAAGAAAAAGACAATTGTTAAGCTTGCATAGGAGTTAATCTTTAGGCAAAAATGTGAATAAACTGTTTACGAAGATCGGAGGTGATTGGTCAATTCTGGTAGGATACTTTCCATAAAATTAGATTGCTCATTATTTCTAAGTTCGTAATACGATTCTTGCAAAATTATTTGGTTGAATTCCTCTTTGCGATTCTTCTATTATTTTTTAGAATATGCTGTGATCATAAACATACTATCTTAAAGTTGATTTATTATTTTATACTCATTCAAAGATACACAAGGGGGAATTTAGAAAATACATAATCTTTTCGATTTGATTGACGTTGCTCCTAAAAAAATAGAAAGTATCATAAATGTTTAAGCCAGTTCTATACTACTAGAGCAAACTTCAATATACTGAATTGGAATTACTCCAGCAGTTGCTTTTGAACTAACAATAGCTTGAAATATCGCAGTACTAACATTTTGGAAAAGCATGATAACTAACTGCCTGGGAAAGTCATATCTGATGATAAATATTTTTTTTAAAGGCTGTTTAGTCGACTTCACAAAGCAAGTAAATCTGAAGAATTTCTCAAAGCCTGTTCATCTGACTAGTTAGGGGTATTATAAATTGCACAAGAAAAAGACTTACTCAAGGAGATCTCCTTTTCAAGCGCGCTTTCAAGGCTTAGTTCATATGGCTTTGGCAGGCCTTTTGGATATTAAAAGAAAATCTTCTCTACAAAGTCACCCCTTTAACTTCATTTTCGCCATTGCCGTTTAGACATTATATGGTGCATATGCTCATAATGTAGTTGCTGATATTCTTTTATCTTTCTTACTTGAGTCGTAATTGAGAACATCTAATTAATTTTTGTAACTTTGTCATTTTGAAACCGCCCTGGCTCAGACTATACTGGAATTTGTTTTTATTTTTTTGGTTGGAAAAAACTAAAAGACCTGTAGAACACAGAAAGAGAAATCTCCCTTGATCCGTGATTTGGTTTCTCTTATAGAACTATCTTAATATACAGACATATGTAACGGCAGAAAATCACAGGTATTTTTTGTTACTGAAAAGCGAAAGGGTGATTTAAGCACACCTGCTTTTTACGGACATAAATTAAGACAAACGCTGAGGGAAAGCGGTAAGACAGCGCCTGGTGAAAACTGTTTCATTATATATTTTATAAGATTTGGCTCATTAAAATGCAAATAAAGTGTTTCCGATCTGATCTACTAAATTTATAGAAGAGGAGAGCGTTTCACTTTCACTCCTGGGAAATTGAGGTGCGTTTCTCAAAGAAAACCTGGCTGCAATGAGCTCAACTTATATTTATTAATCGTGTAAAGGTTACCTTCTTAAGACTCACCCAATAGGCAGAATTCTGATAGATATAGCTAGCTCATCAGAATTCCATTCTACAAATTAAAAACAAACAAACAATCAAATTAAATCTAAGAATTTAAGCTCAGCAGAATTGCTGAATTTTTCGTTCAGAAATCAAAGCCCGCCTCAAGAAATTATATAAACTCTGAACCAAAGAACCATTTCTGGCCAATAAAAAATTTCTTTAAATTATTGGGCAAAACAAAAAAACGAATAAATCTGATCCAGCAAGATTCATCAAACGTTAGGTTTTCAGAAAACCGATCACCATGCCTTATTTTCTAGAAAAGTTGAGCAACTTCACTTCACCCCTTCCACCTCTTCATGAGGTCACAATTCTGAAGAGCTCGCAAATCTTCCTCACGAACTGTAGGTTTCTGTAACCTTTCTGAAAACTATATTTCTGAATAATTTCAGAAATTTTTAATCTCTAGTCATGATTTGTTTGTTATTCTGCTATAAACCCATATTAATTGAATTTTACAGTAATTACTCTTTCAATAAAGTTGAGCTGCGGGTCTTTTTAATTTGTTGTCTATTCAGTTCTAAATTCGCAATTCTGTTACCAAAAAATTCTACCAAGGTTTTTATTAAAAGTAGAAATATTTGTTTACTATAATTGCAAAAAAAATTGTGAATGGCAAACAACGCCTTCGATCAACGCCTACTAAGGCCATATTTACTCAGCATGCAACCCAATGTTTTTCTGTTGCAGGACTATTTGGACCTTTTCATGAGGCCAGAAATTGTGATGATGCAGCTATTACAATCAGCAACTCCAAGCCTGCCATTGACAGCTGAGCTGCTCAAACGTCAAAACCAATCAAAGACTTTAGAGCCCATAGAAAGTTCTTTCACAAATTCAACGCTTAATCAGCAGAGAAATCTGGTGCTTGAAAATTCCATCAAGACTAACATTCTCATTCAGAACCTAGCCTTAGCTGAGGCTAAAAGAAACAGTAAGCAATCACCAAACCCTCCCAGCCAATCGAAATCAAAAACATTCCAGAGAGTCAAAAAAGTTGAGGTAACCAACACATATCGAAGTAGGACTCTCGATCAATTGACAGTCGACGAGAAATTAGACACGATATTAAATGGAAGGAGAGGTAAAAAGATTGAAAGTCTTCTGGTCCGGGAGGATTCCGAGCAAGACAATGGACCGAAAAAGATAGTTAAGAAACAAATCGAAGTTTCTGAGGAAGATGTAATTGGAATAAACGCTTTGAGGGAAATTATGCTCCGAGAGAAAACAAAGCAGCTGCAATTGGATGAGCTCTATCATTCAAATATTCACGAAAAACTTTTAGATGTCAAGCATACAGAGGAAGACGTGGAATTAGACGAGATTACTCAATCGGGCCGAGAGGGAAGTTGGACAACGCAAAATGAAGAGGAAATGCCCTTGGTCAAGTCGACGGGAAACGTTGAGGAGAGCGGACAGCATAAGGCTATGGGTAGTTCGATAAAGCTTGAGGAATAATCCAATGTTTTTGTTAACGTCATAAATCTTGAATAATTTTTTTTCTGACAAATATTTTGTTGTTATCGTTGTCTGAATTATATTGAAATGCAATATAAGAAATTAAATCACTTCAGAAATGCGCTCTCAGAGCCCCTTGAGGATGTAGTTGCCAAATTTTGTTGAATTTCTTCTGTACAATTCATTTCTCAGTCTTATTATTCTCATATTTACAGTCATTGCTCACAAGAGGATTCAGTTATAGAATCCTGAGACATTAAGGGAAAGCAAACTCTGAATTCATTGTCTATCTACTTAACAGTGACATTCTATAACAACGGGTTAAAAATTATAGCGAAACCTCATCAAATGCTCAAAATAAATCCCAAAACCAAAAAAAAAAAGCGCGTTAGGACAGCAAGAGGGAACAATTCTTCGGTAAAGGTGATTTATTAGATAAGGCTTCAATTTCTATGTATTACTTAAATAATTGTGTGTGATTAAGCAGGCAATTTCAATAGTTTTCTATTGTCCTATGCGGCGACCTCTGAAGTCCGCTCGTTTCTTTATTCTAGGAAGAATTCCTGGAAACAGACAGAAGTCTCGCCTTTTCTTCTCAAGATATCTTTCGAGAAGCTCGTCCACTCTAACGAGAATCCCTATGTTTTTCGTTTCTTCAAACTCCGACTGAACTTGCCTTCTGAAGCCTTCTGCCTTTCTTTTCACGTTGCCACGAACCATCATTATTCCAAAAACCGCCGAGCAAGCTACCGAAGCGCTCATTTTCCCTATCCAAATCCCAAAGATACCTTCATTTGGTTGACCGAACCCTAAAATAAGGCTAATAGGAAGTCCAATGAACAGAGCCGTGGCTACTCTTGCCCGAAAAGCCTCCCGATGCTTCCCTAGCCCTCTCACAATGACAGAAAAAATCATCGCACTGACTTCAAAAATCGTATAAATTACTGCAGAAAGCATCAATTCGGAAGTCTGCGGAAGAGCGTCTTCCCCAAAAACTTGGGGTATGAGTCTCCGGAAGGCAAGCATGATGAGTAATAAAGGAAAGACCACGACAAATGAAACGAAAGGTGCGAGCTTGCAAATAGTGAAAAAATCTCGTTTTGAGAATCCTGAGATAAACTGGCCCAGATGCACTTGAGTAACGGCAGTGAAACCATTGGCAACCATAAGCGTTATATTCACAAAAACCAGGCATATCCCATGAGAGACAAGCGCAGATAAGCCACAGAAAGCAGCAAGAAGAGTAAAATACTCAGCAGACCACCATTCAAGTATGGTGGTGATCAAAGAGGACAAACCCACACGCATTGTCTCTGTAAAACTCGACCATTTTGGCCATCTGAACCGCCCTCTGACAAACCCATAGTACTTATCAGAGTATCTCACGATCCCCAGCATGATAACCAGATCAAGCGTTTGCTTCACTACATAAAACCACCCAGCCCCTGCTGGTCCAAGCTCTAGCATTCCAATGAGCACCCAACATATTAGCGGCGAGGCCAGAAATGTTGCTACTGCAGAGTATGAACCGGAAATCGTCACTCCCAAATAATCGAAATAGTTATCGAAACATTGAATCAGCGAGTAAGGAACTAGTCCAAGCGATGCGGGTAATAGGTAGCTTTGCAGGTCACTGACGGCTTGAGGACCCAGCCCCACTCCTGAAAATATGTCCCCTGAAAAGAAATGGAACAAGATGAGTATTGCGCTCAGTATTAGTGAGAAAATAATGGATTGATGGAAAATTTTTTCTGATGTAGCGGACTCCTTATCGCTGCGAGTCGGTGTCGTCAGCATCCTTTGCGCTGCCACATAGCCGTAGATGAACACATAACCCATAATATTGATCCAGAAGCTACCTAATACTATAGAGATTTAAGAAATAGAAGAAATTTTATGACTAACCAACTGCAGCGAACCATGATGCGTTGCTTTCTCTCTGGTTTCCGATAAATAACAGTACAATCGCCTCTTCTAGGACTGGTAGTAGGTTGTATAGGAGTGTAGGCCATGCGTCGCTAAGCAGACACTTCAATCGATTGAAATCTCGAACGGATTGTTTGACAGAGTAGGTTTTGACTCTTTTAGGCAGCTCAATCGGAGTATCGGAGAAATCCTCCATGTTTGCCTTTGAGGTAAACGAGTTCCGTAGCTCGTCCATTGTAAAAGATTTTTTCACAGCCCTCTCATTATCTTCTTCTTCGGGGTTTAGAGGGTTTAATAATGGAGATTGCAGAGAACCGAAGCGTATGGAGGCAAATGTCTCTTTCCTAGTGTAGTCTCGTTTAATGGCTTCTTCATCAGAGGAGTCTCCGCCCTTTTGCTGGGTCTTTTTTTGAGAAGAGGTAAGAACCTTGAGGTTTTCAGCGGTGAGTTGGGATTGAATTTTGTTTTCTTCTTCCGAAGAAGTTGAAGACGATGATGAAGAAGAAGTTTGTGGTTGGCCATCCTGGTGGTTCGGCTTTGAAGTTCCTCCTGTTTGTTTTGGGAACGTATCCAATGCTTCTTCATGAATTTTGGACATTTATTAATAATTTAGAGAGTTAACTAACAAGATTTTCTTTTATTGAAGCCTTTTAATGAATGCTCCTTGAGTCAATATTTGAAGGGCTAGAGACCCTTTTTTTTAACGATCCAATGCTGAAAAGTTCATCACTAAGAGTCTCATATCCAAACTGAGAGAGTGTGAGTTGGAAAATCAAGGTTTGCTAAAGATTGAAGACAATTCATGTTGCTTTCACATTGATTTTGCTTAATTTGTTAAGTAGAAGAGCTTTGGATAGATTCATAATATGTTGAGATGATAATTTTTTCGCATAAATCTTCACCTCATAAAGTCAAGGTAGTATCGTAACAACAATGCATTGGTGAAAGATCTATCAGCTTTTAGACTATCTCAAGTTTACACTGCAAATTGATTTTGCTAAAAAAAAGAACTATTCACTTCGAAAATCCAAAAATTCAATGAAAGAAACGCAAGAGAGGTATTTTGAAAATCGAAAGAGGACCATCAAAATTCTCCAACATTCTGGGTGATGGGTGAGTTAACAAAAATGAATTTGAATTTTCACACCAGAGTCAATTAAAAATGAGCGTAATTTTTTCATTATGTTTATACCATATATGATATGGAATGGAGTAGCATGAACGAAAAGAGAGCTTTCAGTAAATGCTTAGCCGTACGAAAGCGAGATTGTCCAAAAAGCTAGCTTGCTGCGGTTTTATATCAGCAAGCTCGAATCGAAAGACTGATACTAGCTTAGAATAATTGGCTTCTTATTTGCGAAAGTTCTATTTAATAGTAAATCATCATCAGTAGAACAAATTCAATGGTTTCATCAATATATCTGCATTTGCCCTTTGATAGGCAAGATAACACCTGTATGGAGATTTCGTCAAGAGGCAACGAGAAAGGACTGCAAAATTTTAGAATGCTATCTTATTCTTTTCACTGATATTGCTTTTCTTGAAGAAAATGTGAAAAAGAAAGAAAAATATCTCTGCATTGCATTCCGTGAGCTTGAGGAAGGATCTTCAACATGCTCATGACGATGCTATCTCGATTACCAAGCTGAGAGCGAAACAAAAAAAAAGGGCAAAGAGTAACAGATTACTCAGTTAACTTTCACTGTGAATTCATTCTGGGAATAAAATGAAGTTAAGAACTATGATTTCAGAGGGATTCTAAGCCCCCTTAAGAAAAAATATTGTGAAAATTTCTGATTTCTTATTTATATCTGTTTGCCATCAACAACAAACCAAGTGAAAATCCATTTAGTCAACATTATTTTTCACTGATAGAGAGATTTAAATTATCGATATCGGAACTTCTTTCTTCATTTTAAATTTGCTAAATATGAAGATCCAAATTTCAAATCCCCCTTTAAATGAAAAGTCATTTCCTAACATTACATAATGGAAAGAAAGAATAAAATGAGGCACGTTTAATTCAGTATATAAAATATCCATGAACCAACCCAAAGAACTCCACCTTAATTTTATAAAGAAAGAATTGAAATATATGAAGACAGCGATTTTCAATGAGTTGAAGACTGGACCCTTCCTAACAGAATTTCTTCGTTATGAAATTGCGTCCCTGTTATACTTAGTTATGTTTGCAATTACATCTCATTCGCTTAACTCAGAGGTCAATCAAACTGTGACGCATGCAGATAATGTTGAATATTGATTCATTGAAAAAAGATGTAATTGGCAAACTACTGCTTCGATTAAATTTTCTTTAGAAGTTAATCTGCAACGAGGACCCAGAACTCGGGAGCTCTCCCCCTTTCTGGCGAAATCTTACGTATTTATTGAATTGAAAAATTGAAAATTTTAACCAAACAGGCTTTGTCTGATCTCTTTTTAAGGAGACTCAAGTCTCTTATTCACTAAATAGCAAAACAAAAAATTTAGCTTGAGACTCATTTTGTCTCTTGCTATTATATCAGAATTGCTTGTATCTTAAGTGATCATTCACCTGCATTCCATTATGTCAACCACCTGCATCCCATTATGTTCTGATTTAGAATTTTGAATTCGTGAGTGATTGGTTAACTCGCGAATTCCAAATTAATTGAGAATATTTTTCAACCATTGATAACCTTGAGGTATTATTTTATATTTTTTTAATTTCGATGCGGTATAATTTTTCTGTATGTTGATGAGATGCCTTTATTTACCGCAGATGCTTGGATTTTAGGTTGGAGTCAATGAGCACCACTTCCAGCTGAAACGCATGTTTTTAGTCATGCCAGAGCCGATGGCAAAACAACATCAAAATCTACCAGCATTTGTATAATAGGCGTTCTACTGAAAAGCTTCTTAATTTCGTAATTATCTATTATCTAACTCAGCGCTGAGGACTTGCGTTGAAAAATATAAATTTTTTTGTATGGGTTAATGCTATCGACAATTATTAATTTTTTAAAATCAAACGAAAAAAGAATTGACTCTAATCTGAAGCAGAACATGCAAAACTCTGGAATAGAAGCACCTATTGAAATCACCACCAACCTGATGTTTCAACATCAGAGCTGGCTTCCTCCCAACCATGATTATTTCTTCCAAATGAGCAAATCTCAAGAGAGCCCAAGCGAGAAAGTTGCATATTTTCCTTCGAAATTGCCTGTAGAAGAGTTTTCCTTCGAGTTGGCAGACAATTTCTCAAAGGTAAATACATTTGATAGGGAAATTGAGACAAATAAAAGTGGAATCAGTCAGAAAAATCTCGTGAGCTTCTCCAAAAAAATTTCAAAACGAGCGTCTTCTTCCTTGAAACAAGATCAGTGGAAGGCTCGTAAGAATTGGACTCCAGAAGAAGACAATAGGCTGCTTGATCTGATAAAGGTTCATGGTTTACAATGGAACACATTATCAAAAGAAATGGAAGGAATCCGTACAGGAAAGCAGATCAGAGACCGCTACTTAAATAAACTCGATCCTGCTATTAACAATTCAAAGTGGACGAAACGTGAAGATAAGCAACTCTTGACTCTTTTTAAAACTCTCGGGAGAAAATGGATGGAGATCTCAAAGTTGATGCCAGGAAGGACTGAAAATATGATCAAGAATAGATTTGCATGTATATTCAAAACTCTTTCGCTGCCTAAAGATTCGCCGATAAAAACCAAAATCACTAAGCAAAACCAAGATACGGAGTCTTGCTCAGCTCCGTTTCAAAGAAACCAGAAAGCTAGTGGCTCTACGATGGTGAGCTCGCTTGATAAGCTTGAAAGAGTTGCTGCTGATATGGACATTATCATTTCGAGTTCTTCGAAATTTAGTCCTTTACAAATGAATGGTCAGCGTGAGACTAATGAATTAGAATTTATTGATTTCAGCACTCCACCGCTATTGAGAGAAAACTCATTCATCCGTGAAGGGCACGAATTTAGCCGACCAGCGCCGACACACGAAGGCAGTAGGATGGATACTGAAGAAACAGGTTCCAAGATTTTTAAATCATTTCATGATAATACATGGGCTCTATCGAATATCGATGCAACAAATAGTCTCAGCAATCAGAAACATTTACCTAACGAGCTCCATATTAAATCGTTAGTAGAGAGATTGATAAAGGTTAAAAAAATTATCACTGAAAAAAAGAGAGATTTAGAGTTGCTGCTGGCAGAGCAGAATATCTAGAAAATATTTTAAGATCATGGCTATAATGATCATTGACAATGCTAAGTATCTGTCTGAATATCATCTCAAGATGTAATCATCCAATATTTTCATGTTGGGCAAAAAGTAGAAAAAAATTTCAGTTTATGTTGACCATTATGAATTTAATCATTGAGAGAGTTTCAAGTTCATTTTCTCAGTCAAATACAATAACTTTCTTTTTTCTCATATGTTCTCTTTATCAATTTCTTCCGGCTGTATTGAAAAATTGCCTAAGAATCTAAATTAATTTTGTGATCATTGAAAATAAGTCGTGCATGAAGCTATAGAGAAAAATTCAACTGCTATATGGTAACGAATTTATCAATTTGCTAGAACAAGAATCCTCTTACAAAACTGATCTACCGCCATAGCTCACCCAGTTAAGCTTGAATACTCAAGTAGCCTGCGAGAAACTTTTCAGTGATTAATTCTAAGTTGCTTATCATGAAATATTTGTGTATATCGTTTTATGACGTTCACAATTACAAATAGTCACATATTCATATATATTTTTTCAATATTAATCTTAATTTTTCTCAACCCGTAATTAGACAAATCACAATTTTTGAACTTTCATTGATAGTCAAATAAGAACAGTCTAGTATGGTTGGCATATATAGTTTTCTTTGACACTTATCACACCTGGTTGCTGGCATTGAACGCAGGCGTTGGTCCAAGCCTGATTGCTGCAAGTTCCATCTTGATAGCAGACGCATGAGTTTTCGATTGCCACTTGTGGGCAGAAAACTCCAGCAGGGTACTGATTGCAGAATTCGGCACCATCTTGATTCCAAGCCAATCCATAAGTAACTGGAAGAGCACTTGGGTACCCACTATAATATGGATATCTGCGGTTATTAAAGTTGCCGCGACCTCTACCATTGCGACCTCTGCGATTGCCGTCGCGGTCTCTATCATTGCGATCGCCTCTTCTGTCATCATTGCGATCGCCTCTTCTGTCATCATTGCGATCTCCTCTTCTGTTATCATTCCAACGACCAGAGTCTCCTGTGTTATCGCGAGTTCCTCTTCTATCAATACCAGAGTTGCCATCATTATCGCGAGACCCGCCTCTACGATTTTGAGAGGCGCGTAAAGCAGTTGTTGTGAGTGAAAGGGTTAGAATGATCGTCACGATTAGGATTAAACCGAATGATTTCCAAGACTTCATTTGTGTACTTTTGAAGGAAAGTAGTGAGTGATAGTTTTGAATTAGTTGTTTTGATTTTTGAATGATTATTGGGAGGTTTAGTGAGTATTTATAGCCGCATTTTGTCCAGTTGGATACTGGCAAACCATGAAAGAATTTGTTGTTGGGAAAGTAAATCCAGTTCAATAGATATTATGGGAACAGTATTCATTTCTTCGATAAATTGCTTTTGTAACTGGCTCTGACTTTCAACTTATTCATGACTCTAATCTAAAACGATGAATAATAGAAGAAATTAATGTTTTCCTAAACCATCAGTTTATTGATTACAATTCTCTCTCTCTCATTTAAATCATTTAATCTGTCACTGGATCAGTGCTTTAGTTAGTTCTTTAGTGGTGGTTTTCGGATTCTGCCTGCAAAATTATGTATGATCACCCTTCAGGACGAAATACCAAGTGGGACTACGTTGTTTCTAGCATACTTTTGTTTGAAGACTGCGGTACATTTCTCTCTGTTTTTTCAGCCTGCCTGACCCACTTACTGTTTCAATCCAGTTATCGATTTGGTTTGCAGTGAGAAATCGACATTCATCGATGACAGAATTTCTTTTTTACAATCTACTGTATGGAAAGTCGTTTTCAGAAATTCGATATAGATTCTTATTCATTATGTCTAGACTAATGGAAGTCGAAACCTAAACAAAACCAAGAATAGAATACATTATCATTCCATTCCATTTGGCATTGACAGAAAGCCTTTATTTGGTCTTAATAGGAAGCAACCAAGAACAGACCACAGATGTTTTGTGGGCTAAATTTGCTTAGACTGGTGCTTAGTTATTAATAGTGTTTCAAAGCTCCCAATTTTTTTTAATGATTTTGCAGATGACAATGTCCGTAGGGATCAAGATCTTTCAAAATGCATTTGGTTCGAAACATTTTGAAGAAAACATTTGCACAAAGAATCGCTTAGAAAATGATAACAAATTGCTAAATTAATTCAATTCTCGAAGATTCGGTGATCATAAACAATTCGCGGCTCTTATCAAATTATTGAACATCCACCTTATGAAATCTCTGAAGTGGCTCCTACGTAATGCAAAAGTAGGGAGGTTGGCAGCACAGTACTCGATTAGATTCAATTCTTGGACCCAGATAAAAAATGTTAAAAGTAGAATAATAAGTCTCTTTCAGTAAGTCCTAAACATTCCAAGGTAGCATGCAAGTAGTATCCAAGGAAAACCCGCTCGTTTGCGCTTGTATTGGCAGGAGAACTATGTTCTTGGAGTCAATGACCGTTTATTCTTAATAAACCCGCTTAATTTCGATTAATCACGAATTGCAGATTAGTTTCCAAAATTTGGACTGTGATGTGTTCTTTGGAAAAAAAAATTTCAAATGGCAGCTTCATCATTATCTTTTGGCCCGAATTTTGACTCTTCTTTGAAGTATCTTGCTCTAGACTTCAGTTTTAGTAAGAAGCCACAATATTAAGAGGGAAATTTCTGAATTGTGCAAAAATTCTTGGTAGTCGTAAATTCACTAATGATCTATTGAAACCAGCAGCTGCCTCTAAATTTATTCGTCATCACTTTGGACCACCCTAAACTGAAAATCATTGAACCATAAACCAGATCTATAAAAATACGTGACTTAAAAGTCTAATGAACTGATAATGAAAAAACTCTAATTCTTTCTAGCAATATATGCAACCTTTACAGTTTCGCTCCTCCTCTCAACTTCTTATGCTTAATTTCGCTTAATACAATTCTTTTCTTCATAGAGGCCCACAGTAATGAGAATTCCGGACGATAAATACCAACTATACAAAGTCCATATCCCAAATTAGTCCTCCAGGCCGTGTTAATTCAAAACAGCCGAACTATACAAGTTTCAAATTCCACGCCATAGCTCATAAAACTAATCAGCAGCACAAAAACACTAATTAAATTAAATTTGTTCTGTTTCACAATTAAACGCACTTTAATCATTCTGGTGTTCTAAGTTTGATAATTATTTCCACACTTGTTTTATCTGATGAACGAAGACAAAGAGCCTTACCTTCGCATCGGCGATTTCATTATACTTTGTGGAAAAAGTCAAGCGTTTAAAAACACCGAAATGCATGGAGTACTCTCAGGTTTAGGATTCACAGAAAAACAAATTTTTTTCCAGACATTGCCATTCGATCTTACCAATCCCAAACTCGCAGAGGAACCACAGCAAATGGCTCTTATTCGAAACTATCGAGACTTCGTTTTCCAAATTTGGCCGAGACTCAACTCCGAAGGCCATAAAGAGCTGCGAAGGGTCACCAAGGATAAACCAAAATTTGAGAAATTGAAAGATTCTAATCATCCTGACGATCAGAAAGCCGTAGCAGACTATAACATAACTCTGCTCAAGCACAGGGAACGCGCGGAGGCAGAACGCAAGGCAAATCATGCTTTGATAGAATCTCAGATCGGGATGACTGTGCAATATGGTTCTGAAATCCAACTCATGCACGCGGATTCGAAGCTATTTATCACAGGAAAACTCGATACATCCGAATCCGATATGTCAGCATATAGATTTGAGCTGAGTGACAAATACGATTCAAAGATGGTTTTTAAGATATTGCCAAAGTATAAAGTTTACAATGATGGGTCACCAGTGCAAGTGGAAGACGAAGTACATCTGTATAATGTGAAACTTGATTGCTACGTTAACTTTGCGCCTGGGTCGCCGATAGATATTGACCTTCCACTGAAGAGCACTGAAAAACTTCCCAGATCGCCTTATCAATCCCTTGAATTACGCAAACCGGATCCCAATTCTCTGAGGTACTTAGCGCATTTATCTCAATATCAAGACACCACTTGGAGATTGCGATTGCACAGGCGTTGTCCTCAAAGACGTGGTATCAGTATCAATAAGTTGTGTTCCAAAATGATTAGTGGAGGGGATCTTATTAGGCTACGTCAACCTGAGTCCCACGGCTGTATTGCAGCTGATGTGAGCTACCAAGGACAGCACAATGAAGTGTATCTCAGAGAATATTTTGGACCGGAGAATGAGGAGAAGAATTCCGCAAATGAGATTTGGGAAGTTGAAAAAATTCGCGTAAAAGAGCGTGGAGCATGCATTAAGTCCAGAGGTCAGGATTTTCATTCTGAGGATGATTTGACAGAACAAGTTGAGATCAAGTTGAGGCATTTTTTGACTGGCAGGCTGATGTCGCTTGTCGAAGTTAACTTGAATGATCGGAAGAAGTTTATCCCGATATTAGCGCCATTGGATGATGAAAAAGCAGCGCTAAGTTCGTCGAACTCAGTATTTTTTGTTCCTACTGTCTTCCAAAATCATCAGGGCGTCCAAGATGGAAGCTCGTATGGGATTGGTTTTCATGGAGAGTCGCTCTTTCTAACCACTGCTGACGATATCACATATTCGGTCACCGGTGGAATCAAGGTAAATAAGACACTTGACAATATATTGACCTCAAGAGATTCAATAAGCGATCTTGAGCGAATCAAACAAACCAGTATTCCAGATTTCTTTACCCCGCAAAAAGATAGAGATACCTGGCTCAAAAGAAAAGTTATTTACCTAGACGAGCAAAAATCTGCTCAGTACACTTTCTACGTTGAGAAACTTTCTGAGAAAGAGAAACGTGAAATGCTATACATTGCCTCTACTGCCCACCGATTGCAGCACTTTTTATCCTGCATTAAAACCAAGCAAATCGACGTTTTCACACCAGAATATATCAAAAAACTCATTCACTCGCTCGCACAACTGATAATATTTCTAATGGAAACCAATAAGCATGAGTCTATCAATGCGTTAACCTACGAGGGACATCCCATTGTATCTCGTCAAAAACTGATCAGAGACATGTATTTCATCGAAATTCTTACGGATATGCTCTTCTATCCCTTCCACCTCAAGCTTTATCAATTAGACGACCTCTCTGACGAGCTAATGGTCCAGATTTTCCAGCATTGTCACAAGTTGATTCGAATGGCGATTCACGAGTTCAGAACCAACGAAGTCTATGCGTCGCAATGGCTGGAACTTTTTATTTACCAGACTCTTTCAACGAATCAAAACACCAACATCTTAGCTGGTCCGACGCTCACTGAATTGATCGACAACAATCGAAAGATCCTAGAGACCCGCATTAACATCGACACTATCAAAAAATTCGTTGAAAGCCTGAAAAGCCCAGTCCCAAACAAAAAATTCGTGAATTTAGTCCGCGCATTAGTCGTTTGTGATGGAGAGCCATTAACTGCGAATCAAGAGATTATTTCTAATTTAATCACATCCAATCAAACGATTTTTGACTGTCTATGCTACCGAATCGAGCAGCAACCAGATGGAGGAATCTACGTCAAGGTACCTCCATATAACGCGTGGGTGAAACTGAAGGATTTATCTGCTTACGTGCTCGAACAGGACTTTAATTATGAAGTTTACGACTATTTTATCAGCGCAATTGAACTTTTAGCCGACCTCTGTTTATCTAGGAATTTCATAGCGATCAATAAGATCCAACAGATCTACACGAGAGAGATCTGCTGCTCCATTATTTCTTCAGCTGCATATGACACTGGAATGCGAAAGGCTTTCGCAAGACTTCTCAATAGCGTTTGGATAGACAGAGATTTCGAAGTGATTGATCTTCCGAATTACCTCTTCACATGGGATGAAATCACTATGAACAATTGTGAAGATCTTTTTAGTTATAATCAAGTTCCCTACACTTTCGAGAGTTATAAGACGAGCATTCAGAATTACCTTGAGTCGATCGCTGCAAGAGGATTTCTGAGAGCTTATGACAGAGAAACTAACGCATTGACGAGAGAAATCTTGGAAAATTTGAAAACGCTATTAAGATTGGGGTATTACTCCTCGTTGAAGGAATTAGAGGAAATTCTTCCTTGTCTACTGGACATTCTGAATGGGTTTAAAGATGTGACTAATCAGGTCGAGGAATCGCATAAACACTCTGTGAGTTTCTCAATTTCGATGATGCTCGAGCCAAAGAAGCCGTTGAATATTGAATTGACGGAAGCGCGCTACAAAAAGACACCGGATACGCTCGTTCTGATGCAGATCAAGATCAAAATCCTTCAGATAATCGAATTTGTTCTTAATTATATCAACGATTTCAGAGTCCGGCGCATTCTCATGGAATTCAAAAAGGGCTCTGAGCCTCAACGAAAGAAATCGATTCATTTCTTATCCAAGACAGCTAGTACCCTTGATTTAGCCGAATCTATCGACGAGGTCGTCTCCGACCCCAAACTTAGAATGAATACCTATTCCAAGACCAACTTCAACACTGTTCTCATCGATTTGGTGCTTTACCAGAACTCCCAGCTCCAACACCTGGCTTTTCAGACTATTTACAAGGTGCATACGATGCGTTTGTCGATCAAAGAGTTGCTGCAAGGACTCCATCTCGTTTACGATAGGACCGCCATAAAGAATGTTGAGACTATCAAATCTCTTGGAGTAAAGATACGCCACCTGGCCGACACGATGGAAAACTGGTACGGGATCAATTCGGAATACGGGTACGAACTCAGTGAGCAGGCTTGCAGCACGATCACCAAATTAACCGAGCTGCTGGTGGTGAGTGAACATTTTGTGAAAAGCAACGAGCCTGAGGAAGAAATGCTTATCACCGATATGAATTTCCCTGAGGACCAATTGAGAAACCTCCAGCCGGACGCTGAGAACCAGCGGATTATTCGATATTTAAAGACCTACACTCATATTATTAGTATCTTTACATACGATCTCAAAAGTCGGCTTAACCCACAAGAAACCCGGCCGCCTGCCGCGAAGCGAGTTTTGAAGGCTGGTGTGAAATTTTTGACTAGATTCGTCATTGGAGATAAGGCTAACCAGCGATTGGTCGCAGAGAGTATGAGTATACTCATGAGGCATCTCAAGCGAGACTCTCATCTAGGGTTGGAGGCCGTCATTTCGGAACTTTTTTACGATAATAAAATCCTCCTCGAGGAAACCAGCTCCATTGAAAGCTACATTAATGTAGTTTTAAGACTCATTGAAGAGCTGCCAAACCAGGACTTGAAGCGAGGGAAAATGCTGTTAACTTTTAATTCGCTCATGAAATACTGCGGCACTATCGTCAAACGCAACCAGACCCTCATTCTAACCTCACTACTGAGAAAAGAATACCATACGCTGTTTTACGATTTCAGCAAGCCTGGCGCAATGGGATTGATTAAGAAAGAGCTGGCCAAATTCCATCACGAATTAACTCAACAGCAGACTCCGATAGTGCTTCCCGGGGAACTTGACTACCTTTGCAGTCTATTGGGAGTGCTTTCTGTCGCTACAGATGGAAAAAACACGATTACAGAGAGTAAATCTCAAGCATTATTTCCAATCAAAGTCATCAAGGAACTCTGGGAAATTGCACAGCGCTGCTACCACGTAAAACTCGCTTTGATAGAGTTTTTCTACCATTCGTACGTCGATACTGAGCGAGAAATTGTTGAAAAGGACTCGTACTTGAATGATTTCATTAATCTAGTTGTGCATGATTTCGATACTATCGTGTCAGGTGGGTGGGAATACGACGAAATCCAAACTCACCATGGACTTTCAATCACGAAAAATACACAAATACGCATCATCATGGACGGAATTCTTCCGGTAATGAGAAAACTCCTAGTTAAAAAGGTAGTGCATCAGCTGCCTGATTTTACAAGCGCTGTGGCTCGGATTCATAAAAATTTCCAAGTTATTGTCCGTGAGAATAAAAACTTACCGGAGCAAGTTGAAGTTCAAAAGTTGCTCGACCAGATCAGAAGGCAATTTAAAAATAAGATTAATTTCGAACAAGATGATTTATTTCTTCTGGGAAATGGACTCATCAGCTCAGCAATTTGGGCAGATCATCGCATTGAGAGTCCTTTTGCAACAAAAATGAGTTTCCCTCGGGTTGACTCTTCTACTCCTCGAATGGAACTCGAATCCAATGTGAAACTCATAAAACTCGCGAATGCTCTACATTTCTTGGATTCCGAGGAGTTTCAGAAGGAAATGGAGCAGGAATTCGAGCACTTGCTGCGAAAAGTCGTAAATATTGAAGGAGAAGAAGATAGATACATCAAAATAACTCTAGAACAAGTGATCAAAGGTTTTATTGATCTGATTGGGAGAAATGAAAACCCTCTTGAGAGCGGTCTAAGAGCAACAGGACTGAAAATTTTACGAAAGATTATTGAACGCGAAGCCCAGACGCAAAAACCCGCTGCGGAATGGGCACCTTCGGACTGGTCGGATTACCTTAAAGAAGTCGTCAATAAGCAGAATCAGCTAGCCAACTTTGGAGTCGTCGAGCTGGCTTGCAAGCTCTTGAGTTCAACAAAGAGCAGCAGAGTGACTAAAGAGTGTATAAACCTCATGATTGCGTTGCTTGTAGGTGGAAATAAAAAAGCTCAAGCGGAGTTTCTTAAATATATGCAAAATGACTACCAGAACGAGCTCCTAGAGAAAATTAAAACTAGCATCTTAAAAGAGCTTGAGAATATTAAAAGCAGCATGCAGAACTATAACGAAGAGCTTGAAAAGACCCAGTTTGAGCAAGAGGAGGAGGTGCTAGTACCGATAAAGGGAGGAAGCAAGCGTCGTCGTACAAAAAAGTCTCAAGTGCTTCCAGGCCCAAATCTGGAGGATAGTGACCAGTCCAAGGAGATACAGTCTTCTAATAACCTTACAGGAGGCACCAAGCATTCGGACGAGCTGGCAAAAGAAACTCGAGACTCGGTGGCGACTTTGGTGAAGTATTTCAGGATCTTGCAGCTACTTTGTGAGGGGCACAATCTTGATATACAAAATCATCTAAGAATGCAAGTAAATGCGAACGGGACCTTCAATTATAAGTCTTTCAACTTCCTCGTAGGGGCTGCTGCCTGGTTTGGTGGTCTGATCCGCTATATTAATATTCATTGTATCTCATTTGGAAACCAGTTACTTGATTTTCTTATCGAGGCAGTTCAAGGGCCTTGTGCGGAGAACCAACAGACATTGGTCAATACGAAGATAATAGATTTCTGCATCGAATTTTCTGTTCGATTCAGCAAAAACTTCGAGCAATGGCGACGAGGGTTTAGAAAGAACACAAAGGAATTAGATGATTTGATAAAAAAGACATTCAAGCTGCTGTTTTCATTGATTGAAGGAAGTCATGATCCAAAGATAATAAAAGAGCTGAGTATGCAAGTCAATTTGAAGTTTTTCATCGAAAGATTGGCAACTGAGCTTCGATACCTCTGCAAACGACTAGGATTGCTCCCAACGGCAGGACTCGAATCGATAAATGAGAGGATAAGACATCAAGGAAACGGATTTGATGAAGAAATCCAAGAAAGTTTTAATATTTTCATCTTGTTGCAAACGCTGGCAGATCACAATGAAAAACTCAAAGAAGACATCGAGCAAGGGCTAAACGGAGGAGAATTCACTCATGAACAGCGCAAGGCGTTTTTCTTCTTTAAAATGAATGTCAAGAGCATCGAAATCATGTTCCATAATGACCTTATCAGGGTGTATTTCCCAGTACCGCCGATTTCAGAGTTTTTAACCGAAGAAACTAAAGAGAATTTCATGCGGTCGGTCCCGAGAGACTCACACAATGAGAAGATATTGGCTTTAATTGTTGCGAAAGACGATTTAGTGGATGAAATGGAGCATCTTGCATATCTAAGCCGCTGGAAAATTCAAGTGACTTCTCATCGATATACGCTGCTGAGGCAGATTTCAATTGTTGTGGCTTTTGTAATTAATCTCATTATTTTATTCACCTACGTTCGTGAGTTTGATGATACCGGAGTCTTTCGTAATAATTACTTGGTCACCAAATATCACGAATATTTTGGCGGAGACACTTATCCTGCGCTTAAGATCACACGCATAGTCGAAGGATTCGGCATCTTGCAAATCATAATAACTACTCTGGTGTTTGTGCTCTTCATGATTCTTCAAGGACCAATAATGATCCGGCGATACTGGCGAGCAAAAGTCCTTGAAACAAAGCTCGCGTTGATCCAAGATGACATTGATAAAGGAGATGACAAAAAACAAAGCGATGTCCAAGATAAAGACGAAATAGACCTAACAACTCTCACATCGACGCAAACAGTGCAGCTCCTCTACAAACACGGCCCCGATCACAGCATCTTCAAACGCCATGGACAACGTGATTTCGGAAATACGTTCACAGCGTTCTTCTATTATTCAACCAACTTCAGCGTCATTTTGGGAGACTCAAGGACTCAGTTCTCATTGTTTTATGTGCTCTTAGCCTACTACGGTTCCTTTTATGACGAAATCGCTTACTGTTTAATGCTGCTAGACATCGTCAACCGCTCTTCTGACCTCCAAACGATCGTCGAATCCATCAAAGTAAACCTGGTTTCATTCTTAAGCACTGCATTGCTTTGGATTATTTTGATATATATCTTCACGCTCTTTGGGATCTGGTTCCTCGACGACGTGTACTGGATTTCGGAACTGGGAGAATTCGGTGAGCGAGCGTGTTCGAGTATGCTGGAATGTTTCGTTATAACAATCGATTTTGGCACGAGAATCGACGCTGGTATCGGAGAGTACCTCCAAGTGCCTTCCTACGACCCACATACGAGAGTAAGATGGTATGTGAAGATTATCTGGGAGTTCTTTTACTTCGTGGTAATCAATTATATGATTACGGAGGCAATCTTTGGTATCATCGTTGAAGGTTTCGCAGTCCTGAGAGAAAGGAAAGAACATATGGAAGAGGATATGTTTAATGTATGCTTTATCTGCGATTTAGAGCGGTCCTTCCTTGATAAATACGGAAAAGGCTTCGATATTCACTGCGAAGAAGATCATAATCCTTGGAATTACTTCTACTTCATGTACTTCTTGAAGATGAAAGATCACACTGAATACAATGGTATTGAGTCGTACATTGATAGTAAATTAGAGACTGATGACACATCCTGGATTCCGTATGATAAAACACTTGATTTGAAAGCTGGCGCTGTCCCTCATGCGAAGAAGAAAAAAAAGCATGGCCATGGGCATGGACATGAACATGATGAAGAATAATATGTATGTCTTAAACAAGGAGGAGGAAAATTAATAAAATTCCTCAAAATTATCAGCTGCAAATGTTGTAGGTATTTTACGTATTGAAATGCAATGTGTGTTACTGAAATGAAGTTTGAGTCTTTGTAAAAACGACAAAAATTGTCGATTCAAAGTGTGTACAAAAAGAAATAGCAAATAAAATTTCATTTTAATAACTTTCTTTTCATAGGCTCTGTTGTAGATTAATCATACAAAATCAGGCAAACAGTGGTTTAATATTGTTGCTATTGAATGAATTTGAGAAAAGCTGAAAAGAGAATCGCTTTAAACTAATAAAGATTTCCACTTTGGTAGGTTGTTTTAACTTGTACTTGGAAGAGATTAATTAATTAAATCAATAAATTGTCAGGCAGACAAACATTTTGCGAGAAATTTATCAATGTCTGCTGGTAACTAACGTGCTATCGAGTTATGGATTAAAAACAATATTGACTCAATTCCGTTAGTTTTTGAGCAATTGAATGCAATTTTCCAACTCGCATAGTGAATAATGATATATATATTACGATAGATATTGTGTTGCGAATTAATGAAGGTATTCCTTCTGATAAATCCGAAAATGACTATTATGATCATTTCAGAAAAATATAAGGCAGTAATATTCAGATAAATTGTAACAGATGAAATGATGAAGCTCGAATGATTTTCTGTTTTCAGGCACCGACTAAAATTTTCTCTCCATAAGCCTGAGAACCTTGCTTCATGTATTATTTTCTTTGCTGCTGAGGAGAAAATGTGCATTGTTTTTCAACTCACAAATCTGAAAACATCTCTCTCTCTCATGTTATAGGATTTCTCTCGTCATCATATTTCATATTTTTAGAGCTATCACAGGTCCTTCTGACTTTGATTTCGAAGTTGAGCTTTCGAATCATTCGAAAAAGGTAACAGTGGTTTTTTTTAACTTACTAGCCAAATTTTGTTTGAATTCGTTCGCTAACTTTAAATCGCTAAATATCAAGTATGCTGCGAATGAAATGTATATCGTAGGATAAGAGAAAACATTCATTTTTTTCCCCAATACCACTCTAATTCACCTTGAAATGTAACTCTTACAATCAATTTTCTTCATTAATCAATCAACTACCTTAGAGATTGGGGAAATTTTCCATTAGAATTTCTTATAAATCTTTTCCATTTCTAATAGGCTTGAGCAGTATCGGTTGCGCTGAAACTTACACATTAATGTTATGAAGCATTAAGGTGCGCTTAGAACCCTTTATTTCATGATTGATGGAATTGCATGCAACATTTGAGAACATTTATCGAATTGTAATGAAGACAGTGTGTAGCTACTTTTTTCTTCTTCTTTGCTTGAAAATCATGGAACAGAATCAGCATCCAAAGCTGTTGCCAAACTGAGCGAGATAATTTTCATTCAAGAAAGATCAACATTTGGCAATACATGACGATTCATTGCATCTGACCAAAAAGCTGCGGTTAAAACTTTCCTGGGTGCGTATACTCCCGTTGTACTCTTGGCATTGACATCTACAAACTCTTCCAGAGAGGAAAAAAAAGCGAAATAGTTTACTTTTGAGCTAACCAGCATCTACAACGCTCAAAATGATAGGCATAGGCTTCACGCTAGCAACAAATGTTTAGAAAGTATGACATATCCAAAGTTTCGAAGAAAATGACTTTGGAATTCATGTTTCCCAAGCAAATCTACCACTAACCTTTGCATTTGAGATTGAACACGAAGCAACATTTTTTCCCAATATCTGAGAATCCATCTATCAAACTTTAGCGCGCAGGACTACGCTTTCGCGCCAGTAACAAATCTGATGTCGGGGAGGAGTTTTATGGGTTTTAGGATAGAATTTCTACAAAATCAATATGATTTTAGTCGCTTTTGGAGCGTTGCTTCTCACAGAACTTTCTGGAATTTCAAACTAAACAAGCGACTAGAATACACTATGAATGAATGAGACTAGCAAACATGCTAAAATAAAATAATGGACAGCACCAACTCAGCTCCTCCAGGTCTGAGAGCTGGAAGATATGATAGTTTACACGCGCTGCGCTTGTAACTCCTTCCAGTGCTAGTTTTAGATTTTTTCGATTTGATCAGATTACAGAATAATCTGGAAATCAGCTCAGTTCTAGCACATTCTATCAAGCATTATTTAAACCGGGCGGTAACTCTTTTCTACATATTCAAATAAATCCAGGAAATAACAAAGAAACACCATGGCAGAAACTAAGAAACCAGCCGGAACTGCGATCGGTATCGATCTCGGTACAACATACTCTTGCGTCGGAGTTTGGTTGAACGAAAGAGTTGAAATCATTGCCAATGATCAAGGTAACAGAACCACTCCTTCATACGTCGGTTTCACTGACACTGAACGTCTTGTCGGTGATGCTGCTAAGAATCAAGTCGCCAGAAACCCAACTAACACCGTCTTCGATGCTAAGAGACTGATCGGAAGAAAATTCAAAGACCCAACCGTCCAAAAGGATATTTCCCACTGGCCATTCAAGGTTGAATCTGGACCAGAAGACAAGCCACTTATTGTCGTCAAATACAAGGGCGAAACCAAGAAATTCCATCCTGAGGAAATCTCCTCCATGGTCTTGGTCAAGATGAAGGAAACCGCTGAAGCTTTCCTCAACAAGCCAATCAAGGACGCCGTTGTCACCGTTCCTGCCTATTTCAATGACTCTCAAAGACAAGCTACCAAGGATGCCGGTGCTATCTCTGGCTTGAACGTTCTCCGTATCATTAACGAGCCAACAGCTGCCGCTATTGCTTACGGTCTCGACAAGAAAGGAAAGGGCGAAAGAAACGTCCTTATCTTCGATTTGGGAGGTGGTACCTTCGATGTCTCTCTCCTTACCATCGATGACGGTATCTTCGAAGTCAAAGCCACTGCTGGTGACACCCATCTCGGAGGTGAAGATTTCGATAACAAGGTGGTCGAGTACTGCTGTGCTGACTTCTTGAAGAAGACTGGTGTTGACATCAGAGAAAACCCAAGAGCCATGAGAAGACTCAGAACTCAATGCGAGAGAGCCAAGAGAATTCTTTCCTCAAGCACCCAAACCAACATTGAAGTCGACTCTCTTGCTGAGTCCATGGACTACAACACCGTCATTACCAGAGCCAAATTCGAAGAGCTCTGCCTTCCTATGTTCAAGCAATGCATTCCACCAGTTGAATCCGTCCTTAAGGACTCCGGAATGTCCAAGAACCAAATTCACGACGTCGTCTTGGTCGGTGGATCCACCAGAATTCCAAAGGTCGTTCAACTCCTCAGCGAGTTCTTCGGAGGACGAGAGCCTAACCGATCCATCAATCCTGATGAGGCCGTCGCTTATGGTGCTGCTATCCAAGCTGCTATTCTTACCGGCCAAGGTAACGAGCAAGTCCAAGATCTCCTTCTTCTCGATGTCACTCCTCTCTCTTTGGGTATCGAAACCGCTGGAGGTGTCATGACTGTCTTGATCCCAAGAAACACCACCATCCCAACCAAGAAGAGTCAGATCTTCACCACCTACGCTGATAACCAGCCTGGTGTGCTCATTCAAGTCTTCGAAGGTGAACGTCCAATGACCAAGGACAACCATCATCTCGGTAAATTCAACCTTGATGGTATCCCACCTGCTCCAAGAGGCGTTCCACAGATTGAAGTCACCTTCGATCTTGATGCTAATGGTATCATGACTGTCTCAGCTGTCGACAAATCCACTGGTAAAGCTAGCAACATCACCATTACCAACGACAAGGGAAGACTTTCCAAGGACGAAATCGAGAAACTCGTCAAGGACGCTGAGAAATACAAGGCTCAAGATGAGGAAATCAAAAAGAAAGTTGAAGCTAAGAACGGCCTTGAAAACTACTGCTACTCTATCAGAAACACTCTTAAGGATGACAAGGTGAAGGACAAGATCGATGCTGAAGACAAGACCAAGATTGAAACTGCTGTGGAGGACGCTTTGAAATGGGTTGAGGCGAGCCCTAACGCTCATGCTGAGGAATTCGAAGCCAAGCAAAAGGAACTCGAAGGCATCTTCAATCCTATCGTCACTAAGCTCTACGGAGCTGGTGCTGGTGGTGACGCAGGTGCTGGAGGCTTCCCAGGCGGCTTCCCAGGTGCTGGCGGCGCTGGTGGATTCCCTGGTGCTGGTGGTAGCACTGGTGGAGGCGCTGGACCAAAGGTTGATGAGGTTGACTAAGTGTGGTGTAGATATTAAGATTCAAGCAACAGAAGGAGCGATTTATAAGCCCTTCTTTGGGTTTTACTATGTTGCATAATTGCACAATAAATATTCCTCTTGAAAGTGTTTGAATTGTGGTTTATTTCAAAAAAAGAAAAGAAATTAATACACAGAATTCTTTAATAACTATTGAATCAATAATAATCGCATTGTTTTACTTTGTTAGCTTATTTTAAGGATATTGAAGGTTCGCGAAGTATCGGAATTAGTGAGTCGGGCCTTTATAATCGTCTCTACAAGTCTTCTGATAAGCAAGGAACTAAGAGCTAGTCTATGAATATGATTGAGGAATTATTAAGAAATAGCCCGTGTTCGCAACTAGTTTCAAACCGGGACTTAAATTGAAGGTTCTTGACTTTGTTATCTAATTCCTTATTTTATTCATCATTCCGAAAGAAAGCGAGATGTGTGTGTGTCTTCTTATGTTACAGGAATCTTTCCTAATCGGAATTTTTTTCGATGAATTTCTGATAAATTTATTCAACTTTTTTCAAAGTTTGCTGTCAGAGATGATTTACTTTTCCTTTTTTCATTTGTAAAAGCGAGTAGTCAAGTGCATTACTAGTCTTCTATTGAAAACTTGCAACAACAACAAATGCTCCATTCATTAATCAATTATGCCTTCTTTTACAATATTATTTTCCAAATTAATATTTATTAGGCTGTCAAATTGCATACCATCATTAATAACAACACATTAATACGAATTATTTAGCTTGGAAGGTAGTTATATTGGTTAATACCACAGAGACCCGCTCCGTTATGGTGATTTCCCATGGCAATCTTCACGTAACCTCCGTCACCCCAGCTCGTGCCCCAGCAGTTTTTCACAATCCAATAAGGAATCGCAGCATCTGTGTTATATCCGACAATCGCCACAGAGTGATCAACTTGAGGACTACAGTTCGCCGTAATAACTCCAGACTTATACATGTAGAATTCCCTTTCACTCGAATTTACTGTCGTTGCTACTGTCCCTTTCGCAACTGCGGCTTGAAGCTCCTTGTAGTCATTCTGCTTCACTTGTTTATAGGATGAAGGTTTGAATACTGAATGTCTTGCTGGCACATAGGTACAGGTTCCTTTTTCTGCCTTGTATGCGGCGTAGCCGCTCTCGGTTGTGAGGCCATCTCGTACTGCGTACTCCATAGTCATGTCAATATACCCACCATTACAGCCGGTATTTCCGACTTTTTCAGAGCAATCTAGAATTTGCTGAGCGGAGAAAGTGACAAGTCTGTTGTTTTTGATCTTGTAGAGGGTTTCAAGAGCTGCTGCCACAGCGAAGGTGTAGCAAGATCCGCAATTTTTCTGATCTTTAGGCGTGGTAACGGCGCCTTTGTCCCTCCAATCCACTGACTTAGGAAGCGATGAAGTAGTAGAACCAGAACCGGAACCAGAACCAGTACCGGAACCAAAGAGATTGGGGAAGGAAGGGAACTCAAAATCAGGCATCGAGGGAAAAGATGGAAAAGAGGGGAATGAGTTTCCAGTTAAAGGAGTTGAAGGTTCGCCTTCGCTCTCGGCTTTCTCTGGACGCGTGCTCATGACCTTAGGACCACTGCTTTGCGATGAGTCGGTTTGAGCGGTTGACGCTGTTCTTGGGGCCTTTGCAGCTAGCCTGGTCGCGATCATCTCCTCCAGGGTCAAGTCAGCGAGTTCGTTCATTTCTACAGTCCAAGGCAAATTCTTGGCGTTGTGTTGTTTCATGAACTTATAATTGTCCTGGAAAATCGATTTACGTCTGTTGTTTTCTTGAGATCCATAGTTTTTGCCGTTTCTTGACTTCCAGGATTGGAACACGCTGTCGACATCATCGTCATCATCATTAGCCTTTGAAGGCTTCAATCGAGGTGATTTGCCATTTCTTTCTTGCTTTAATTGATCGAATTTATCGGCCACTCGAGCAGCATGCGCTCCAAGAGCTAGCGCGATGAGAAGTAAACTTAGTAAAAGTGTTGAACTACGGAGTGTCATTATCTGAAGTTAATTGGAATATTATAGTTGTGAGAAGTGGAGCGGCTTTTATACTGGAGTGACTACTGAAGTAGAAATCATGAGGATATGGAACAAAAAGTCTACTCGTTAAACCAGGGATATTTGTAAATAAACACAGTTGATTTAATTCTTATTGACTGGCTCATTACTGCCACAGAAGAAAGAATGTCAAAATTTTAATTTTTATCAATTTGTTTGTCTGGTCAACGGCTAGTCAGTAATCAAAGATCGAATAAACCAAGTGTTATCAGTTTAATTAATAAGGACATATTCGATGAAAATCGTTCTATCGGACTGAGTCGATGCTGCTTGATTCTTCAGGCAAGTAATAACAATGTTACTGTTTACCGAACTCTCAATTTAACGGTCAAAAAAACTGTAATGTCCTTTGGATGATGTTGGAGAGAGTCTTCATTATTCTAATTTCCTGAATGTCGTGATAGAAAGACTGAGAAAACGCTCTTTCATGTGGGATTGCTGAGCAACAGTATCAACTGGAGAGAGTATTAGCAGCATAGAACATGAAATACATACAAGTACAGCAAATAATGCTTAGAATCTTTCATAATGGACTACAAGTATTTTTAAATTTTATTTTGGTTCGAGCATCAAAACTTGAACGGTAATTTTGTTAGAGCTTCGGAAAGCCATTGACAAATTTCAAGTTTCTGTTCAAACGAAGGACGCTCTAATGGTGATTTGGGTTTCCACCATATTCTCAGTCAAAGGTGAATTACCTGTCAATTATTTTCCGAAGATTTTGAATTTTCATGGTACTTAGATGGCAAATGTTCAAAACAAGTAGAAATGTTGTTGCAATATACAAAACCACCTCGCTACCAATATGTTGCTCATTCATATCAATATCCTTCTTCAATCTTAATTCATCAAAGTCAATACTCTCTTTCAGAGTTTTTAAGAGCTCAGGTTTTTGAGAATATTCATAAAATTAACTAAATCTGCCTTTGGTCAATTTAACCGTTTATACGAAATAAATTTAGCACTATCTTTTCGGAAAATTAGCCATACTCAAAATCATCTTATTGCCATCAACTACCTTTGAAAAATGTTCCGTTCCGAAATCATTGATTGTTTTAACGCAGAAGCCCTTAATTCATTCTCCATCTGCTTTGTTTTTTTTCTGATCAAATTTTCTAATCGAAACACAGAAGAACAATTTTTACGTTGCTGTTTCTATTCCTACGCCTTCATATAGCAAATAGGCCACTTCTTTATCTTCCACTCTTTCCAGCTACTTCTTGTTTTTTTAAAAGAGATATAATAGAAAAAACTATCATTTATACAAAATCTACTATTCAACATCTAACAAACTAAATATTTGGAAACTTATGGAAACCTATCCCTGCTTCAATTTCCTTCATCGTGACAAGACATTTCTCATCTTCCCAAGGCAGAGAAACAACCTGCAATCCGACTGGCATTCCCGCACTCCCTTTCAGATTTTCCGCCGTCTTCTTCGAAATGCTATCCTCAGGTCCACAGCCGGCATAATCTTCCTCTTCTTTCTTCACAAGCGTAATCGGCACCACACCTGCCGGCATATTAAGCGCGTTAAATACCATCGAGTACGAGGTACTCGCAGTCAAATCACTTGAAAAGCCGTGTTTAAACGCAGGTGTGCCCACTCCAGGACAAATCACAGCATCAAATCTTTTTTCTACCCACCACTTGTACGTTTCTCTTTGGAAAGTATGCAAATTGTGAAGGACTTCAAAATATTCTGACACTTTTCTCTCACCGGTCGATTTCGCAATCAAGTGTAAGCGCTCTTCTTCCATTCCCTTCAAGAGTTTGGCTACAACACCCCTGGTCTTCCTTGAATAACTTGAATAGGTGAGCTGCATTCTCATTTCCGAAATGATCTTTTCTCCTTGAAGGAGGTTCTCTAAGTCATTCCAAGCGCCATCGGCTGTAAAAATCCCGAAAGTGGTAAGAGTTAATTCCTCGAAATTTGGAAAGCGCTCGATTTCAACGACCTCGTGCCCTCTGCTTCTCAAGGCTTCAACAGCTTCATTGATGGCTCTTCGATCCGCTTTGCTTACTGGGAATAACGGGTCGCTGACAAAATACCCGATTTTTAATTTTTTTCCATTAGAATTCAACAGCTCGTCTCTCAGAGGCAGATAAGGTCGCTCGGGCTCTAAATCTCTCAGATCCGGGTGATTAATCGCTTTTGTTAGCAAAATAAGGTCATCAACGCAACGTCCGATGGCTCCCAGCGTTGGTGGGATGGTATTTTCTTTTCCTAACGCAGAACTCCTCTCAATAATAATTCCTGAATTACAAACCCTTCCATTTGTCGGCTTGAACCCATAAACTCCACAAAACAACGACGGAATACGAATACTTCCCGCTCCATCTGACGCGAGCCCGATCGGCGATCCTTTCGCAGCGATTAGTCCAGCCTCTCCGCCAGACGTGCCACCTGGAGTTCGAGCACGATTCCAAGGATTTTTTGCCCTGCCATAGATATGATTGACGCTTTCTACGGTGTTAAGAAGCTGAGGGATATTAGTAGTAACGTATGGAATCGCACCATTTTTTTTTAAATGCTTGACAGCAGCACCATCCTCTGTTTGAGGTTTGTTGACTTTCGAAATGACACCGTAAGTCGAATCTAGCCCTTCGATTAGGATACTCTCCTTTATTGACATAGGAATTCCAAAGAGCGCGGGTAGCGACTCCAAATCAGACATTGAAGCTCGAATTTCATCGCATTTACGGGCTTCTTTAAGCGCTTCGTCGAAACGCGTCTCACAAATCAAATCCAACTCACGGCCTATTGTGCGGGTTCGTTCGAAGTAGGTGAGGAGTATTTGCTCTGAAGTGATTTTGCGAGAGTTGAGGAGTTTCCTGAGCTCAGTGACCGAAGAGGATAAGATAATATCTTGAGATTCTTTGGAGAAATCCAAATTGATGAGTTGGTTTTTCAGTTTGAGGTCGCGGTCAGAGCGTTTTTTCTGAGCAATTTCTAATAATTTAGCCCCTTTACGATTAAGATTGACGTTTTTGCCGATGACGTAACCGAAGAAGATGGCGCAAGTAGTTGATAAGACTACTGGAGACAATTCATAAATAAAGGCACGGTAATGAGCGAGCTTTTCCTTGACGTTTTCATAGTGCTCCATCTTATCAAATTTATCTTTTAAGTCTAAATAAAGCGAATTAATTTGCGGTGGATTGCATGAGGGTAATAACCGAATGTAAATTTGACCATGCACTTAAATGAGAGCCATATCAAATTTACTTTTTGGCTGCACAAGTGAATTAGGGTTCTTGCTAACTAAAAAAAAAGAGCCCAACTCTTTTCTCTAAAATTCTTCCTTTGATTTCATGAAGGTTGGGTACTATTTTGCAGTTATCACCGTATTAACATGTAATTCTGAGCTTCAAACTGTAATTCAGGAGAAACCTGAGGGATTGCTCGGTTGCGTTTAGATCATGAAGAAATAGAAAAATTATATAAGATGAATCTTGCTGCTCAGTAATCTCATCCTACAGAAATTCAAAATGGACTCAATTTCATAACCCTTTCATCTTTTTCGTCTCTCCAAAGTAGCATCCGAACAGCAACCATGTTCATGATTCCAATTTCCAAGCTTAAAGAATGAATTTGATATTCATTTCAGTTTGAAATTCCATCCCAAATTAAAAGACCAAATTCATGCAATTATGCAGCAATATTATTCTCAAATCCTCTTAGAATTTGAAATCAGGGTCAAATGAAGATTGTACGCTACATACATAGATACCAAATATTAGTAGACCCTTACTGTCACTATGCTTTTCGAATTCTTCGAGAGGCTTACTGACCGATCATATATTTCTGAGAGCACCAACTAATAAAATATGCTTGCTCTCCTTCATGTCTACCAACTAAGTTCTACAAAAAGTTATCTACCCGTTGAAAGAAAATTGACGATTGTATCAATCTCTTTGGCATTTTCAAATCAAAGCAATCGATTATGAACCGACCGCATTCATTTTCAGAGACTCCTGGAAGCCTCTTAAACAAAATAGAATGGGTATTTTCACTCAACAAAATTTCTTTCGAAAATTGCCTTTCGAATTTCAGCCAAAAATATTTTAGCAATCTGATTCAGTAAATCATCGATTGGAAGATTCTTATTCTATTTGCTTGCAATCCAAAGCATTTTACAAAATTACATTGGGAAATGATACCGATAAAGTATTTTAAGCTCCTCTCTGTAGCTGTGAGACCAGCTTTATTCAGCCTGCAGGGTTACCATTTCGGAACCCACCCATCTGTGAAAATCAATCAGCCAAAACGTAGCGACAAACTTCATGGCCTCGAGCTATTCATTAGAGAAAAACGGCACTTTTCAGAGGTGGAGGTCCAAGAGAGAGACGCTTTTGAAAATTTGCTGCAGTTCTGGCAGACTGCAGATAAATATGCAGAGAACGAACGACCTACAGAAGCTTTGAGACTCTATATGTTCTGTTTGAATCAAATAATACACTTGGAGCAAGGAAATAACATCTATCACATTAAACTACTTCATGCAATTGGTCAAATGCAATTACAAATGCACAATTACGAGGAAGCACGGAAAAACATCGAAGATGCTTTAAAGCGAGCTCGGGATCTGGAAGGCCAAAATACGATATTAACGGCTTCAATAGAGTTGACATTGGCTCAGATATTCAAGTCCATCGGGCTGAGCGACGAGGCTGCGGAGTTATATTCAAAGATCCTTGATGTTTTCAGAGCGCATTATGGCTTAGGATACCACGAGCTATCACTTCTCAAGCTCAAAGCACTCGAATTTTATGACGCGGAGCGAGCTCTTCCTCTCTTAGAGAACGCTTTTGAGGTCCTCTTTGAGGATTTTGGAGCCAATAGTATCTATGTATTTAAAGCCGCAAGGTCCCTAGCCAAATGCTACCGACACCTCCAACGATACGAAGAAGCCATGGATATGTCAAGACTAGCGATCGATGTACAGCACCGAGTAAGAGTGCCTCGGATAGAAGCTGCAGACGTTTATCGGGAGTATGGCATGGCTCTGGAGTTTAACAAGAATTATAAAGAGGCGATTACAGCGTATATAGATAGCTTGGAGCTAGTAGAAAGTATAGATGAAGATAAAAGGCTCTGTGGAGCTGAGTTGACTGGGAGAATAGGTGTGGCGTTGAAGAAAAGTGGAAATATTAGCGAAGCGAAAATGGCGCTTTTGGAATTGTGGGAAAAACTGCAGAAAATCGCGGAGACGGGAAGAGATGCGAGCTCAGAGTGTTGGGAGGTTGAGGGTTGCTCAGAAAAGCATGTGGTATGGAAGATGAAGGATCTACTCAACGAATTGAAGGATCTGAAGCCAAGTTATATGCAGATAGATGAAGCCGTGTTAGATAAAATCTATAATGAGGAGTTTAATTAGTATGTGAGTTTATTGCCTAGAATTCAATGAATAATTGAAAGTTGTGTTTGTTGTTTATATGCGTTTGTAGCAATCCTGAGCTAGAGAAGAGGTGAAGGGGTGTTTAATTAAGGAAGTAGCATCTATAACTTTGTTTCTTATCTGTGGAATATCATGGTGCTTTTAGTTTTCTCATTGATAGTCAGCAAATTTCTCTACCTTCAAAAAATCTTTTTCTGATTTCAAGATATAAAAAAAAATCATTGCTCAAATTGGTGTTCAAGAAGTTAAAGAAAATATTCTGTCTATAGCTGTTTGATACGGAAAAATTCGTGGAATAAGCTAGAAAGTTCACAAAAAAGCATATGAAACAGCAATTCTAAAGTTAATGGAATATAATCCATAATAACCTGCTTAAATTCTAAATGCACATGAATACTTCAAGCTTTCGTCATCAGCAACTCCTCAAATGTTAACATTGAAATCAGATTCCTTGATACTTCAACAATTTCTAACCAATCATAATGCTTTTGACGAAAAGCTAGCACTTTAATTAATTCTCCTCGCAGTAAAATTCTACACGCAGCAAGAGCATATAAAAAATTTAGTTGATATCAGTTAACAAAATCCAACAAATCCCTTCATCCTCTCGTACACATCCAATAGCTAGCACTATGGTATCCAGAGAAGCTGGTGACGCCGAAAACAAGTCTGAGGTCAAAGGAGGACCCAAAAAACTCGTTAAGAAAGTTGGCAATTACATTTACGATTTTAACGCTGCACCAATCGGAGCAGGCGGTTTTGCCACTGTATATAAAGGATACGAGTACGGAAACACTACGAACGTCGTTGCTATAAAAGTCATATCAAAAGACGCCGTGGCTAAATACGGAAAGCGTCAAGATATCCTCATGAGAGAAATTGAAGTCCTCAAGAAACTCAAAGGCAAACATATTTTGGAGTTTCAGGACGCTCTTTCCTCCGAAGGCGGGAATTTTTACATTATTACCTCATTCTGTAAAGAAGGAAACCTTACTAAACTCGCTGAAAGTGGTAAGGTTACAGTTGGCAAAGCTTTGCGCATTCTTTCTGATATCGCTCAAGCATTTTTGGAGATCGAAGCGCTTCAGTTAAAAGACGAGAAGGGAAATATCTTGGCTATGATGCATAGAGACCTAAAACCTGAAAACATTCTCATAAGAAACGGCATGGCGATCCTTGCGGATTTTGGATTTGCGAAATTTGTTACGGAAGAAGCGAAAGAGAAGCAGATCGATCAAACGAAGCTAGGAACGCAGGATTATATGTCACCACAACAACTTGGTGCAAATCCATATTCGTATAAATGCGATATTTGGGCAATGGGAATGGTAACCTATGAGCTGATTGCTGGGAAATTGCCGTGGAGAGGTGCAACGAAATATAGTCTTGTTACCAAAATCAAAGATGAGCCATTGAAATTCACGGATAAAATGTCAGAGAATGTGCAAGATCTGCTTTCAAAAATGCTGTCGTTTGAAGAAAAAGAGAGACCTGATTGGAAAGAGATACTTGAGCATCCAGCGATGAAAGAAATGGAGGAGATATCAAATGAAGGCGAGAATGGAGTCAAAGTAAATGCACAATAAGGAAGGATACCCCAGAAAGTTGAAATTTGAAGTTTTTTGCATTTCTGAGAGAGATAGTGTGTTAAACCGTTTGTAGAAACTTGGATTTTTGTTGTTTTGTACCACTAGTTGATTGTTGCCGTGAGATTCATAAGCTGATTTACTTTTCAAGTCCATAGAACATTTAATACTGCTGTTTCTATCTTGAAATAAATCTTATTCTTTATAAAGTTAGACCTCAAAAATACAAAGTTCTTAGCTGTCAACAAACAAATACAGCTTTCATATGAATTTAAAATAAAAGTAATTGAAACTTTCAAACTTTTTCTTTCTTTCTTCAAGTTTTGTCTT
>ENA-UOUE01000198-UOUE01000198.1-compost-metagenome-genome-assembly--contig:-NODE-198-length-50315-cov-9.011664_pt1 | contig 50315 bp, 36 predicted proteins | sample MGYA00238146_ERZ747223 | MGnify/ENA primary metagenome ERZ747223 (study PRJEB28781, sample SAMN06268865) | compost metagenome | isolation source: single cell | place: USA: California, Emeryville, Joint...
TTTTTCTCAAGGTTGTGAGGTTTTGACTCAAAAGATACTTGATTATTTTTTTGCAGGGTCTGCAGAGGGATGAAGTATTTAGTTATGGATATTTAGTAGAAGGAAAATTTAATTTGTAGAATCGAAAAAAGTCTTGAGATTGCTATCTTCAAGATTCGAGAGGTTCATGTTTCTTCAATTTGTTGAAAATTCATTTTCAGAAGTTACCTTTGAATTGCTTGTTATTGCTACTAAGAATTCCTCCCAGAAAAATCTTCACCCTGTTTATTTTTTCTCAGATAGAACCAAATTCTCACTCAAGAATTTGCTTGAAATCAGCTTTGATAATTGAAAATTTAATTTCGCACCTAACAGAGTGAAAATTAATGTTCCCAAAAAGTGAGTCAAGCAGCAGTCAGAAAGCGACTCATGGAGTCGTTAAAGAATCAAAAGTCAAGATAGTTGCACCAAGTGATGATTTGCTTCAAAATTCGATAAAAGTCAACTGATTTGATGAATTTTTCATTTGTTACTTCTTCGATCTCCTATTATGACCTAACTTTGGATAGATGAGGTATATCCTGCATATACAACCCTACTTGCCTGGTCCTCCTGGAAAAATAAAATCAGTGTTGTTGAAATAAAAACGAAACAAGAGTATTCGACCTTCGACGGAGTTCAACCTAACGAGACTAATGGTATTATTTTTCTCTATTGGCCTGACGTTTGATAATCTCTGAGGGCCAAGTTGGACTCATGTGAAAGAGATCGGAAACACAGGTCTCTTAGTTTCTGCTTATCATTGCTATGACACCTCTGCTAACCTGGAAGTATTTGATGTTTCAAGGAAGGGAAAATCTATGAGAATATATTCATTTGAGGAAGTCTTCGGCAGTAGAATCATCATGAAAATCTATCTCATAATTATCATCTCTCTAGCGACTGGAGATGGAGACCTGACCTATAATTCAAGAAGAAGTTTGCTTGGCGCAATTTCTGTCACAGGGAGAATAGCTTACCACCTTCACTAGATTACCACTTCCAAGGCTGGTAATAACGTTCAGCTCATCCGAAAATCAAGATGGCACTCCCAACAGAGATCTAATGATAGTAATTAATAATTTTTTCAGTTGAAGGCTCATTTAGCATAATTCCATCCAGAAAACTACATGACTGGCCTTGATTTCAGCCCTAATGGAGAGATCATAGCGACTTCTGACTTCTCTGGGACTTGCCTGATATCAGATATCAACACTGGCAGTTATCGTTTCCATCTGGACATTGATCCCATCAATTGGGGTAAGATTAAGAATTTCGAGAATACTTTCAAGTCCTCTTTCCCTCCTACCATGCCAGAGATCTTTTGTTCTTCTGATATTAGATTTTATTCGAGGCTTCAAAAATTATTGTCTTCTGAAAATTCTCGTTAGATCCTTTGGGTCATTGCAGATGCAGCACGAACCCTGAAGAGCCATTATTATTTGTTAAGTATGATTGTAACCGACTCAATATCTTGGACGCTGAGACGAAGACTCTCATTTTGAAGAACCCAATTGAAATTGAAGGTAAGTGCAGCTAATTTCACTTTGCCAGCTTCTTTTTCTTCTGCAGTACATTTTGATAAATTCCCAATGAATTGAAAATAAAACTATAATTTTTTCTTGTTTTTATTAAAAAATGAATCGTTTAATTGATTTGCATTATATCTCCTTCTGTTTCTTATTCTTTTTGGATTTAAAATTAGTTTGTTTTAGAAATCATATCTTGGATTGATGTATGCCCGAACAATGGAAACCTACTAGCTTCAGCTGGATTTAATAACGGAGTTGGAATATTTGACAGTCGAGTATCAAAAGTTGTCCAAACTTTCGATGGCATTCATACGGGCAATATTTTACATTTGTTTCATAATTTTAATGCCTATTTTTAGAGGTGGTCAATTGTGTGAGATGGAGTCCAAGCGGAGATATGCTTGTGAGTGCTTCAGAGGATGAGGCAGTAGTACTGTTGGATTTCAAAACTGGAAAAAAACTTTATACTGGAAACACCTCAGATGGAAGTAACTTGATTTCTTAATAACTCACAGCAGAGCTCTTATTCAATTGCTAGGCGCTGCTATGTCAGCCTGCTTTATTTGAGAAAGATATAAATTTAATCATCACATAAAATGAAAACAGAGCAAGAAACTACTAGAATAACAAGTATCTTTTGCAGTAAATAAACGCATCACAATCACTCATTCCAGGGATTATATTCTATCCACTCTTATATATCAGAATATCATTATATTATGTATAATTCCTATCTGAAAACAAAAACATGTTTGGTTACCAAAACTCAATTCAGAAAAAATGAAATTGACTCTTCAAATGTCCAGGAATTTGCTGTAGTTTTCTTGATTACCTATGCATTGAAGGGAAATTTCTGTAGTTTGGATTCTTGGAGAATTAACTCGATTTTGCTTCCAGATAATTCGAGAATTTAAGATATGTCAAGTGATTTGAATGTATCCGTTTAGATAGAACAAGGATTTCATTTATTGCGAGCAGCTAGTTATTAATTCCTTTTAGATTAAGTTTTCGACACGTATTCATTCTAATCAAAACCAGCTATTTGACTCGTGTTCGCAACAGCATCGTAGTGCCTCTCTCTATTTCATCAAAAGTACTATGCGATTTTGAAAGAGATACTGAGCCTTATTATAAAATCATTCGAAATAGAAAAAATCTCAGAGTAATTCCTGAAAGAATTTTTCCAAATAAATCACAGTTTATTAACTCCACATTATTGGAGAATCGAATATTCTTTGTCTAGTCCGTCAGCTTCAAAAGGCCAGTATGTTGCCTGTTGCTATCCTAACACTACCCATTTCGCGACTGACTACTTGAAGGATTCCGATGGAAATTCATCTGCTGTACATATCTGAGAATAAAAAATATTGGAAGCGATGATTACAATTATGGGGTCAAATCGCAATATAGAAGATTGATATTGTGTCTTATTTACTGGATAGAGCTGGGGTATTTAGCTGAAGGCTATGATCTCAGAAATTTCTTCGAAAAGATTCTTCTTTATGGAAGAAATCTATGGAGCGTTCTTTGCTGAGATTTGGTGTATTATTTAAGGAGCATGGGGTCAGGCATTTCATATCTAATTTATTTGCCAATTGAAATATCTTTAAACATCAAAATCCATTAAAAATGTCTGACAAACTCACCGAAGCTAAGAATTATGTTTCTCAGAAAATGACTGATGCGAAAGACGCCATGGTTGATGCGAAAGAAAAGAGCAAAGCCGAAGCAGCCCACGCAAAGGTTGACGCAGAATACGGAACGAACAAAGCAGGCAGAGACACAGCCTCAGGGATTCAGAAGGGATGCGATACTATTAAGGAGAAGGCAGCTGAAGCAAAGCATGAGCTCCAGAAATAATCAAGTTGACCGAAACTCCACTATGAAGACCGCTCTTCCCCCGCTTGATAATTAGCTTTATTAATTGATATTCATATATAATTGAAACTTATCTAAGGTATTATATCGGCAAGTGTAGTTGCATAATTCAAAAGGTCCATGCATGTCGATATTTTTGCATTGAATAGAGATAGTGGAAAGAAAATCTTAAAAGCAAGCCCAAAAAATGTTTCTACCAAAATATTAGGCTTAGGGTTTGGGTCAATGGAGGATTAAATTCAGATTTTCAGAAAGTAGAGAGTTCTAATGGAAAAAAGCCTTGGTGCTAAGTTTTCAATGATTCGCAACCATTGGCAAGGAATTTTGCTATCAAATTTACAAATGACTGGCCTCAATGACTTTAGTGAAAAACCTGTAGTAGAGCTTTTTCCTGCTCTTTAGTCTTTGGAGAAAAAGACCTTCGTTCCTTCAGCATGGATGTTTTAGATCAGAAGACTTTAATTAATTACATACATTCTCACAATTAATTGGAAATCCCTGATTTGATAAGGGCCATATACGAATTTTCGATTGATGTAACTAGGAAAATATTTGCAGTTTAGCGACAGGAAATTAGCTACTATTTTCCAATGGATTCCTCAAAGTGTTCTCGTGATAAGCACTCGGTTCGATATGGCCAGTGATGGAATATTGGCTTGCTTTTTATATCGAGAAGGGTGCCTTTCAGAAAACAGTATATTTCTCTTTAAAAAATGCAAAACACAGATCAAAACTTATCCGAACAGACCAGCAAAACAGTAGATAAAGGGAAAAACTATTTCCCAAGAGATCCAAATGCAGATGAGGAACTCCACAAAGACGTCCACAAATCCGACTCACACCACAAAGAAACCAAAGGAGATATCTCTAAGCACCCGATTCCCAAGCAAGATTTGAAAAAAGCTGACCAATTCCCTCCAGATGTCGTTACGAAATAAGCTTCGAATTTGGTAAATAGATTTATAGTTACCGCTAATGATGCTTAAATTCCGTACTTGAAGAAAATATAGAATTCCTGAAAGTAAATATGTAAGCCTTATATATCGAATGTGCCATCTATATCGCTTCAATCCATTTAATTTGAGCAATAACAACAAAAAATTTTCACATGAGTATAAGACTTGAATTCACTGAAAACAAAAAAAATGATTGACGAGAGTAAGATTGTGATTTTCCCGCATGTTTGTTTTTGAGAGTTTCGATTTCGGATATCGTTAACTCTGGTTCATTACCGGAATATTCTAGAAAAAATGGTTCACCTTGTTTGCGACTAGGCTAAGTGGAAATCTCGCATCAGCATATCTCCCTAAGCAATAGCAAGACCAGGAAGAAGGTTTTTGTGCCTACTGACCAAGAATTCTCACAATATTATCACAAGATTAAGCCAGTCATAATCTGCTCAATATTTTTTGAAATCGATGTTTTTTCTTAACGATTCAACAAAGAATTTCTTCGATTAGAATGCTTACCGACGAAATAAATAGAAGCTAAGGAATAAAATAATATAGACAGATAAAAAAAAACAATTGATAAACCAACCATGAGTCTGAAGCTCTTTCGTAGTCTGAAGCATTGCCACTTGAGGATGGGTATTAATGTAACCCACAGCCCGAGCGAAGTTAAAAGTTGGGCATGGCAACAAGCAGGAAACATGAGCATGGCCCCGACTGAGGGTGAGATTGATGATGGAGACCCATCACCTTACAAGGTGATTGATACGAGTGTTAGGTCTAGTGAACCACCAATCTTGGGACGTGACGTGAAGAAGAATTATAAGAAGGAGGTTCTAGAAGTAAAAAAGTTTATTGAAGCAAGAGCTGGAAAAGAGAAGGCTGAAGAATATATGCGTGAGTTTGGACCAAAGTGATCGTTGATTTAAGCTTTGACTTGTACTGTTTCTCGAGAACCAGTTAATGTAGAACGATCTATTAACAATTAATACTTTTCTAATATGTATGTATATATCTAATTCAGAATGAACTGAAAAGCCCTAAGGATATATATACCTGCCTGTAAAGTCCTCAAAAAAGTCCTTATCTTGCAATCACAGTGTTTTACCCTACAAAGACACGTTAACATTAGCGCAGGGAGTTTTAGAATATTAAAAGACAAAAACAAGGATGTATACGTAGTGTAATAGACATCAGATGATAACAGCTGTCGGTAATCAGAAAGGAGAATACGATTCCAAAAGAGAGAACAATGAATTCCTCCTCATTGACAGATGAATATCAGTGATTTCTTAAAAAAATCAACTCTCAAAAGGATTGTTGGAGATAAAGAACATCTTTGATTAATGTGTCTTGGACTCGGTTAATATTTGCGGGCTTGATTCATTTAGTTTGATGCTACAAAGCGATTTCTGCGTTTGTGAATATGAATCAGTTCAAACCTAAAGAAAATGAAAATTCTAGATTCTTCCATTACTACATTAAACCACAAGAAAGAAGAAAAGCCAATTTGGAAATGGACTTGTAGTTCTGCAAGCTAAATGCTACTGATATTTAAATACTGCCCTGGAAAAATCAGGCTAAACGCTTTTCAGTGCGGCGAAGAAATGCTTTTAAGCATATGAGTTAACTATGTAGAGATAAAGAGTTTCGCTATTATTTCTTAAAGCCTACTGTGTATGTGAGTCACCGATATTTTCACCTTGATATTTTGAATGAATTTCGAGCAATGTCAAGATATTCGATAATAATATCATCTCAAGATTAAAGCAGTTGCACTTTACTCATATATTTGAAATCGAATTTTCCTTTCTTTAAAGTGTATCGCTGAATTTTGCGCCTGAATCTAAAAGAAGCAAGTCTTTTAGATGATGCATATCAAACAGACCAGAGTATTATTCTATACGATAAACTCCTTCGAAAAGACGGTACTAATCGAATAAATCTCGAGGAAGTAGCTTTGTTGTTTTGCATCGATACTGCTTAAGGAGAGTGATACCAACTCACACTGAAATATATATAGACCTTTCAGAACGAAAATTCCAAAAAAAAAGAGCAGACAATGAGAATGAAGTTCTTCCGCACTCTCAAGCTCTTTCAAATAAGAAAGGGTACAATGTATCAAGCGAGTCAAAGCGCATCCAAACTTGATGCTTTTGCTCCCGAAAAAGTCGGTAGTGAAAGCAAGGGTTCTAAAGAGAATGAAAGCAAGCCAAAGCCTGGAACTTTCGCTCCTGAAACAGTAGGTAGCACTAACGAGGGCTCTAAAGAGCCAACTAAGGCGAATGATCCAGAATATGATACAGGGAAGAAGAAGAACCCAGCTGAGAAAGTTGCAGATATAGGAAAAGTTATTAAAGAGACAGGTGGTCATTAGATGGTTGAAGGAATCAAGAGCGATATCGAATCAAAATGAGTGTTGAAAACTGGCTAGGCTAAATGCAATGCTATATAATTTACGATTATCTCATATATAGAGTTGTATAATTCAAAATGAATTGAGAATTTAGTAAGTGATAGATAAATAACCGAGAGTGTGCCTATATCGCTTAAACTGTTGAAACAAATGTCTTTGTTAGAGGTCAGAATTGAGTCCCTTTCTCGCAAAAAGCTTCCTCTCGTTCAATTGTTAGTTAAAGTTGCTCACTATTGTTTAAGGGAAGTCACCAAATTTCACTACACTCTTAAAAAGAACTGAATGAGAACAAAAATTTCAAAATAAAAGTCTTTGAAGTGTATAATAGAAGGAGCAGTACTTGATTTATTTTGTTTCATTAGGAAGAAGGTGATCAATTGAATACTTTTTGAACGAGAGATCAACCTAAACTAAAGTAATGAAATGTCCATGAGCAATAAAATATCTCATTTCTCTTTGAAAGTAAGAAGGATAACTAAAAACGAAGCTTCATTAATTATTTACTGGAAGATAATTTATGCTGAATGAAAATGGAAGAACATTCAAATTAGACAATAAATGTCTTCGAGCTGGACATTACTTATCGAAAAGATCTCTTGAGCGTACTAGCGACAGTGTTTTTGTTATTTTATACGAGTAGTGTTGGCTGCAATGCGAGTAGTAACAAAACAAAAATGAATTTATTCCGAAAAGTGAAGCTCTTTCATCTCAGAAAGAGCCAAGTAGTGTTTCAAAAGTTGACTGAAGGTCAAGAGTATGTCCCTGTGGATGCTCTTAATACTAAAGAGGCCATTATTGATGGGAGAAAAAAGGCAACAGTGCATTCACCGCACGTACTTGATGATGCGAAATTCAAAGTGAATGATGCTGCCAAAGCTTGGATTCAGAAGGATTCAGCGAAAAGGTTTGCAGAAGCGATGAAAAAGACGAATAACAGTCAAGCCGGGTCGGGAGAGAAGACTCAGACATTCAAACGTGATTTCCAAAAATAATCAGAGTCTCAGTTTTCATTCGATATCTAATAAATGTCTCGTTTAATTGATAAATAGCATCTGATAATTGCTAAATTATGCTGCTCTATATGTTACACTGATCAAATATTACAAGGAAATTCATATGTCAAAACTGTAAATAAGGACACTCCCTTGTAAGATTATGTCTATATGCCTACATGTAGATTGATCAAAATGTTAATTGCCTTGGAAAGACTTCCTCCTCTAATCAGTTATTATCGCATCGCTTTAACTGCAATAAAGCGTTCATGGTTAGTTTTACCTTCACTTGTCTCAACTAGAACTTTGGTGTTAGTCGAATTAGTCTAATAAATCGTTAGAAAATGTAAGGCTCTTCGGCCAACATAAAGTGATAGCTGCAGCTAAATAATGTTGTTTTTTTAATCGAAAGTGTCAGAAGCTAACAACTTTTAGTTAGCAGAAGAAATAAAATTATTCCAAATGGTCAGCAGAATTTCGAAATAGCATAGAAATTAACTTTTCATAACTTCTTCAATGACTTGGAATAAATTATTGCTATATATTACCTCTATTCAAACTATTTAAATAAGCGCTTCTGAGGTGTTTGCGAGCAAGCGAGTAATAATTTTGTGCAATTGAGGTGATATTTGTTAAACTAGAGAATTTTCACGTAAAGATTATTTCAGATGAGATATTATCATTATTTCCAAAGAAGGAGAAGAGATGGATATATCAAATTAGATTCATACTGAAGTAAATAGAAAAGTTCTTTTAGGTTATATTTGTTACTAATCGAAAAAATCTCTTGGCCGTATTACCTGCTGACTTTTCTGAAAGTTTATAAGATATGCGGTGTCTAGCAATTGAATAAAAGATTACGAGTAAAGATTGAATGAATTTTTTCCGCACTGTAAAGCACTTTCATTTGAGAAAGGGCACATTCTCTAAAATCTCCCAAAAAGCGCACGAAGCCAAAGAGTACGTTGCTGAAAAGGTAACAAAAGTTAAAGAAAAAGTCAAAGGAGCGACAGAAGAAGCAACTGAAGACACAACTCAAGAAGCGGCTAAGGGGGCCGTCGAAGGTTCAGCCAAGGGTGCAGCGAAAGGAGCTGCTAAAGAGGCTCTTAAGGGTGCGGCTTATGATGTTCTTAAAGGTGTTGGAAAAGAGGCACCTAAAGATGCATCTATAGCTGCAGCTAAAGGCGCGGCAAAAGGAGCCGCCAAAGGAGGAGCAACAGGAGCGGCGAAAGAGACAGTCAAAGGTGTAGCTAAAAATGTAGCCAAAAAAATATTTAAAGATAACGAGAAATAGTCTCAATTGGAAAGCGGCAATGACAATTGAATGGAATTATAAGATAAGATCGAGCTGCATCATTCAAGCTAAACAACAACAGCAACATAAGGAGCTTCTTTTGCGAGTCTGGATCTTCATGTGTAGTAGTATAGTTGTAAAGTTCCATAGCTGAGGCAGACTTTTTGTGATTAACTGTATTTTCTATATTATTTGAACACAGCGAAATGTTCCCAATTCAACTTGCACCGCTAGATCAGTCCTTAGAGAATAGAAGGAGATGCTTCGCTATATCTCAAGAAAGATCAATGTGCATTTTAGAACGATAGAAGTTCGATTTCGAAGAGAAATAGATCCAGTATAGATTTTCGAAATAAAATTAAGAAAGTAGTCGACATAGAATAATTCTTTCATTGTGCCTAAGCATCACACTCTGTTCCTCAGAGAAGATTATTACAGATTCAAGGTTGATTGGAATCCGACCTTTACATCTTCCTAACAAATCGTCATCTGTTGAGCTGCCAGAAGCTCAAGTGGCGCCGAATCCGACAAGGCAAATAATGGAATATTCCTTTCGATTAAGTAGTTTACTATTCTAGAAAATCGATCAACTGGAATAATTTTCTCATCACTATATAAAGGTGTCTGATGTGATATCTTTCAAAGAAATAAATAGAAACAAAAAAAAGAAAAGTTAAAGAGCAGGCTTTTAACATGAATTTCTTCCGTACTGTTAAGATGTACCACTTAAGAAAGGGCACATTTGCTCAAATGGCTGAAAAAGTGAAAGAGAAAATAGTCGGTGGTGCTAAAGACAAAGCTAAACAAACAGCGGCAGACAAAGTGAAAGACAAAGCAACAGACGCTGCTAAGGAAGCCATTAAAGGTATGGCTAAAGATGCACTCAAGAATACTGAAGGTGGAAAGTCAGCTACAGAATATTTCACCGAAGCAACTAAAGATGCTGCGAAAAAAGCAGCAACTGAAACTATAGAGAGCGAGAAACAAGCAGCGAAGGAATTCATTAAAGACGCCGTTAAAGAAGCCATGAAAGAGAAAAAAAAGTGAACTTAAAATTCGAATTTTCATTATATATGTGTATGAGTTCATAGACCCTCTTGAGAATTAGTTAGGCGAAGTCTTGATTCATCGTTAAATTGCTGTCTATCTGTAATTTATGTAGAATTGCATAAGCCAGATTAACCTAAGACTGGAAAGTAAATGTTTTTTTTGGAATATGCTCTGATTAGAGAGGTTGGAGCATGCGAAAACCCGTAATCATATACCTTTTAGGTTCTAAATATTATTGCTGCCAACTCTTTCTTACTTTAAATGAGGCATAAACCAGGTCTTTAAGAAGACAGTACTCAAGAAGATCCGCAAATAGCACTTGTGCAGGTCAATCATAGCCCCATAATTTACCATTTTCTATTCCAAGCTTGCATTGGGACCTAAAATTTTCAGTCTTCTGCTTAAGATGGAAAAACACATGTAATTTCCATTAAAATTTGTAGAGGATTCAAAAAGATTGACATTCGAATTCGAAAAAGAATAAATTGTCAGCTGATTAGTATTCTCGAAATAAAATTTAGACAAAAATTAGTTTGAGCTACGGATTATTCGGAACTGAATATGCAGTCTCAATCTTTGACTCTAATCGCATTTTGGTCCCACTTGAGACATGTATAACTCAGAAGTATGCAGGCCACCAGAGGAAGAAGGTAATCTATTACATTAGTCCTTGGAAAAAAATCATTGGCTGTGAGTTTTCGGAATGCCATTTTAATAAAAACGAAAAACTGACTCTTGAGATCGAATTTTTACTGACATGGAGAACGCATTTAATGAGATAAAACGCAGATTTACACCATGAGGAAAAAGAAAATTCTTTCGATTAAACTTTTTTTCTGAATAGAATAAATCTATTCAACGTGCTACTTGCTTCTGAATTCCTCAGCATTATATAAGGTCTGCGTTAGTTATCAATGCACAAAGCATATTGATAACCAAAAAAAAAAACCCACTCATTTAGAATGAATTTCTTCCGTACCATCAAGCTTTTCCATTTAAGAAAGGGCGCATTCGAGCAAGTGTCCAGAAAAGCTAGCGAAGCTAAAGACTACGTTTCTAAGAAAGCAGGGGAAGTCAAAGATGCGGCTAAGGATGCCATCAAAGATGCTGAGAACAAGGCAAAAGTAGAAAAGGAGCATATCAAAAATGATCCAAAATATAACGCAACTGCTCAAAATGCCGCCCAAAAAGTTAAAGACGCAGCAAAGAAGGTTGAAGAAAAAGCCCACGAAGTGAAAGAGAAGGCCAAAGACGTTAAGCACGATTTCCAAAACAAGTAATATGCTCTTAACAATTCCACTATAAAGCATCAATACCTATGGACTAATTCACGACTGATTCATAATTCAAACTTTATCTAATTCATATCTAATTTTCATTATTCCCATGAAGTTGAAATGAAAAGACGCTTTTCTTGTAAACGTATCTACATGCATATTTGTTTCTTGATAGTGAATTAAAATATAGTGGAAATAATTACCAAAAAGAAGTCTTGGTTTAATTACCTGAACCTTTTGCTATTTTAGAACTTGAATGAATAGTACGAACCTTGATTTGCTATTGATATCGTGAATTAGTCTCTAGTCTACATATAAATATTTCAATTCTTATAGATTGGGCGACAAGTGCTTTGATAAATAATATATATCAATAAGATATCAAAATAAGGTCAATTACAAGCTATAAAAATATAGTGAAACAAACTTATTCTTTTGTCAATTCTTTTTTCCTCCGCTAACATTCCACGTTCAATTTTTAGAGAAATCAGTGCTTTAGCTGCAGATCGAGGTGGTAATACTTACGTACTGAAATAATATCAAATCAGACACTCGATATCGATTAAACAGTCGTAGGAAATGTGAAATATTAGATTTCTAGATTATTCTAATCGGAAAAAAATTTTTTTGGCAGTATTATTTGCTGATAAATTTCTCGGCGCTAAATAAGAGGACAACGACACACAATTAATTAATCACAGTCAAAAAAAAACAAAAAAGAGAATTAACAACAGGCCATCAAAGATGAATTTCTTCCGCAATATTAAGCAATTTCATTTAAGAAGAGGAGGTATGTTCCAGCTGCCGCGAGAATACCTTTCCCATAAGCAGATCAGCAATCGAGAGATCGCGAAAGACTCTCTAAAGCACGCTAAAACCACACTTAACAAGCAACACGAAAAAGTTGTTGCTGACGACCATTTATACAAGATAGTTGCCGACTATCTCGCTAGGAGAGAGGAAGTAACAGCTGAAGTGATTGATGAAAAAATGGCTCACTTGAGAGAGAACGCTCGAGAAGTCGACACTGAATCAAAATAAAATGAATTGGTTCATTGGATCTTGTAGAGATTAATTGGATCAATATATGTAAGAAGTTTGCCTCCTAGTAGCTACAAGATATTGAAATGATATGGAGATGCGTAATTAAAATAATTAAAATACAAAGAAACCTATCACTTGTGAATTCATGTCTCAGCATGTATATTTACTGTTTGTGAATCTGGATATGTATAAGAGACTAAATATTACAAAAACTTCTCTTGGTTAGTATGAACAGACTTATTAATTTATTAAGTCCTCGTGAAAGATTGGAACTCTATTGTTAGCAGTAGCGCCTATAACAGTTAGCGCTAGCCTAATCATAAAACAATTATCATAGACTCCAATGCAATGATGGTGAGTAATAATAAATTCATCTAACTCATTTGATCATACGTATAACACCTCCTGTACTTTAACGCCTCCTTTATGATGTGTGTACCAAGAATATTTGTGATTGAATTATTTTCTTTGCGTCCTCAATAATTGAATTGAGCCACTATAATAGATCCAAAAATTTTCCCTTTTAGAATAACTATAAAACTGCTCTGCTCTTCTCGTCTTTGCCGAGATGACCCTCGAAGTTACCAATTCGAATTCGAAAAGGAATCTATTCCATTTAAGCGGCGACAAAAATTTTCGAAAATACTCAATTAACTTAAGCTTCAATGCATTGTTATACAATGGAATTATTCCATTACGAGTTTATCTTTAAAAGTTCTCCTGTAAAATGAATTGAAGCTGAAGAATGTAAATATTGAGATAGTATTAAAGCTTACTGGCAAACTTCAGACTGCTTTACACAAAAACTCTTTCGATTTGGATTTCTACTAATAGAAAAAATCTCTTACGAGCACTGTTAGGCGCTAACACCTTCGGTGCTATATATCCAATTTAGGATGGCTGGTAATCAATTGAACATATAAATTCAGCAATTAAGACCTAACAAATATGAATTTCTTGCGCACAGTAAGGCTCTTTCAGTTGAAGAATTTCAGGAAGGGCCCGATAGCTCAAATGCCTGATAAAGTTAAAGAAGCGAAAGATTATGTCGCAAAGAAAGCCGGAGACATTAAAGAGTCTGCTGCAGATGCCAAAAGTGAAGCTGAGAAAAAGGCTAACCTGAAAGTCGATTCTTCTTGGGCTAAAGGGAAGGTTGATGCAGCCGGGGACATTCGAGACCAAGCCAAGAAAGTCGAAAAGCAAGCTGAAAAAGGCCAAGAAAAATCCGATTTCGGGAAGGTAAAAGCAAAAGAAGCCAAGCAGGAGTTTCCAGACAGCGACAAAGAGAAATCATTTCGTTCTCAATAAGGGGTTAGATTAGACCCATGAATCATTGAAATTTTATCTAATCGAATTTAATATGAATTGCATAATTCAAAGTGAACTGAGAATTGCATATACCCTCTTGTAAGGTTGCTTGTGTATCTATAATTACGATAAGATATCCCGATGAGTGGAAAGAAATGAAAATAGCCTCTTCGAAACGAAACAAAGCACTGAGAGTTCGTCTCCATTGAGAAATATCTGAATAAGACCCTATAGATTGTTTATCATTGAACTATAATTCTTGTGGCCATCTGATGCGAAGGCTTAGAGTAGAGGGAGAGAGAGAGGTTTTCGGGTTAATGCTAATCCCGTCCAGATCTAACAGTAGTTCAATCATTAAGTCGAACTCTCTTATTAACGTTATATCTGTTCGAGACTTCTCTTCAGTAAACCAACATTTTCCAATACGAGAAGAGAGTCAATAGAGATACCTCAGAAGACCAGAGAGAGAGAGCAAGATTTTAGATGTTTCTATGACTTTAGGCTACATTCCTTGTGAAATAATAAAATTAAATTCTCATCTTCTATTGGATTTCATCTCTGCTCAGTGATTATTCCAATTAGAACACCCAATTATAGTCAGTAATGGAATTTAGGATTCTTGCTACTGAAAATCCACTGATATACATAAGAGAAGCTTGCCACAGAAACATACAATCTCCAATATTTTCAGTGAAAAGAAAGTTAAAATGCAATACCACGGCAGAAAGAACGATCCTTATCAAACACAAAAAACGCTTGATAATGTGAATCCACACTACATGCAAGCGGATTATGTGGTAATTATAGACTCATATATGACATATTTCAAGAATAATCTATGATATTTTCTCTTCAGAGTCCAAGCGAGGATAAGTACCACCTTCATCCAGACATGGGTGTGAAATCAAGCACATGGTATGAAGCGGGAGAGAGGCTCGTGGCTGGACTAACTAAGGCGCTTAATGAGGATTTAGGAATAGCTGACCAGAAAGTTCTGGACAAAGGAGAGCCTCCTAGAGTAGGTAACAGGCTCTCTCCTGATATTGATAGAAGTCTGGCCGAATTGGCAGGAAATAAAAACCCTTATGACAAAGAAACCGGAGAAATCGATCCATACCAAGTGGCTGTGGAACAACTCAAACAAGCGGCCTCGGAGGCTGAATACAAAGAATTCCATGATGATATCAATAAGCACCCAACGGAAAAGCAAGATTTAGAAAAGGTAGATGAGTACCCACCAGATGTTGATGCAAAATAAGCATAATAGTTTGCAGCCAATTTAATTACTGTTACTAATGGCATTTAATGTTCAGTATGAAGAAAATTATTGTTCATCACAGAGAGAGAAAGCGTCAATGTTGTTTTAGCAGGACAATGCTGTAACGATTCATACTGCAATTATCTAATCACTAACCGCAATTTTGACCCTTCAATTCATTTTTTTAATATATTGAAGAAAAATTGTCAGTATGTTAGAATAATAGCTGCTAATGATCTTATTCCTCCGGCACTTACCTTGCGCTAATGATATTAACTTGTTTCATTTACCTCTAAAAAAGAACTTCATCCGAAAAACTTCGATAGCCTCATTCGAAATTTTAAAACAATTAAGAGGAATTACCCACATTTATTGCATAATACTATCCTTGAAACTCGCCACTTCAGGAAAGGCACAAAGCAGGAGCATAGCATTAGTTCAACAAAGCTAATGGCAGGCTATGATCTCAACAGAATAGACTATCATTAACTATAATTTTCATAATGAAATTCACACCCAGCCTTCAGCGAGATTCTACTTTGGTAGCAAGCTTTTTATTTTCTAAAGAAGAGCCATAACATCTCTCAATTATCACATGTCAAAAATTAGCAAAAACACCAGCTCTTAACACGTGAGACTTACCCATTATCTTCACAAGCAAGTTTCTAAATCGAAATATGTTTTATTAATTCAATTACAATCAAAATTTTATGATAAAATCAAAAACTAAGTATTCGTAAAATAATTATCTAATAATCTCAACAAGACATCACATCATTTTTACAATTAACATATCATCCTGTAAGCCGTGGCGGACGCTCCACTTAGGATAAAGACAATGCCATGTGATGTGAATCTAACAAAATATTCTATTGGAATAATCCTAATCGAACAAATCTATGGAAATTATGATTTTTTACTGACATTTCTTGATACTATATAACCGCGCTTGGTCGAAATTCAAAAGCAAACAAAGATTAAAATAACAATAAAAACAAGGCGACCAAAATGAATTTCTTCCGTACCATCAAGCTCTTCCATTTAAGAAAAGGCGCATTCGAGCAAATGTCCCGAAAAGCTGGCGAAGCTAAAGACTATGTTGCTCAGAAAGCAGGTGAAGTTAAGGACGCGGCAAAAGACACCTTAAAAGATGTTGAGAGAAAGGGAGCCAAAGACTATATCTCAAAGAAAGCAGCCGATGCCAAAGAAGCGACTAGGGATGCCTTTAAAGACGCTGAAAAAAAAGTCAAAAAGGAAACAGACCATATTAAAGTTGATGCGCATTATCATGCCACTAAGGCCGGTTCAGACGCGGCTAAGAAAGTTCAAGAAGCAGCCCATAAGGTCGAAGAAAAAGCAGCAGACATGAAAGACAAAGCGAAGGAATTCAAGCGTGATTTCAAACATAAGTAACCTTTATTTAGAATGTTGCTGTCAATTTTACATCGGGTAAATGAGACTAATTAACCATTGAATAATTTAATGTAATTTGATATTGCATAATTGGAATTGAACGAAAATATAATGCGCTTTGTCACAAAACATATCCCTCTGCTAGTAGAAGGAGATATTCAACATAGAGAAAGGGTAGAGCAAAGGAAATTATCAGAATTTGAGACAAATAATTGGAATGAGGTCTTAAGTTTCCCGAAAAAATTAGAGTAAAGTGAAACAAGTCCATCCAACTTAATTAGAGCTTCGCTCTTACACTCATCAGACATCATTATTTGCAGCTGCGATTTCATTTCATGGGAGAAAATTGTTGCTATTCTGAATATTGGGCGTAACATAAATAAATTTTAATCCTGTGTTTTTATGATATTCTGGAAAATTAGTGTTTTCGTTAAAACCATTTTAGGAAACATGGAGAAATTATTCCTAAATTTTCTCCTTTTGATTTGCTGTGACTCTCAATTGAGGAAAATCATCAATATTCACATTTCCTCAGAAATACTGCCGAAGAACTCATTTCCCTCAACACACCTTGTTTTTTTTTTAAAAAAAAAATACCTTCGAAATTTTGAATGCTAGTACTATTATTCAGTTTATGCAAGGCACATAGCTCTGTACATTAGAAATTGGTTCACTCCTATTTTTTTTTTTCGAATATCTCAGCAGGGCATCTTAAACCCTTCCTTCCATAAGTTATCTGTCAGTAATACCGGCCAGTACAACAAAAATATGATAGAAATGAAAATTTTACTCTTTCTTTGCCTGACAGAAGATATGAGAGACATTCTAGCGCTTAGTTTCCAATGTTAAAACTCTTGTTAGAAGACGCAGTGCTAAAAATTTAAGATGCTTCTTAAAATTATTTTTATCCTCATTTTCAGGAGTTATCATTCTAATTGGACTCATTATGATTCTCAATCAGCTCGTTATGAATCTGAATTCTTATTCAGTACTGGAACTTAAAAAAATTGTTCACTGAATCTGTTTCCATGATATTTAAGGAAAGACCCATCTCTCGAGTTGTAATAAAGATTTTTCCAGAAAAGAAAAAAATAATGCAAACCAATTTCAATTCAGAGCAAGCACAGAACCAACTTAAAAATTTACAACAATCCATTGAAGTGAAAGACAGCAAACGACAAGGAAGACGAGAGAATCTGGTTTCCGAATTAGAGAAGAAAATGGATAACATGGTCCTCGACAAGAAAGAGGAGACGAAAGGAAAGGATATGCACTCTCATGACCGTGATAGATACATGTCAGAGTCCCCAAGAAAAATAGTTAGCGATGATGATGATTATGGTACCAAAAGAAGAAGACGATCGGACTCTGCTGCTCGATACAAAGATTTCCGTAGGAGGTTTGGCAACGATCCTCTTCCAAAGCGAGACTTGGAAAGAACAGATAATTTCCCACCTGACATAGATGCGTTCTAGACAAAAAGATATATATGTTCAATTTAATTGTATAATCACCTATTAATTAATTTACGATCGAGATGGGTGCGTTCAACAATCCGTACTAGAAATACTTGATTTTTTTCTTAATTTCATTCTATGTTTAGTGTCATATTGATATGTTTGTAGGTTACTAAGCAAAGCAGCTGTTCATAGAGATCTCTGAATGAGAAATATTATCAAGTCCAAACAATATAAAACATCAGCTGTAGGAAATAATTGTACGAAATCAACATTGTTGTCTTGTATATGTAATTGCTGATGTTCACCTCATACCCATTAGACTCAGTTTTTAGATAATTTGGCCTGATGATTAGGCTCTCTTTAGGAAAATGTTCGCTATCATCTCCTCTCTTCAATGAAGGAGAAATTTTCATGCATTTTCTGATTATGCTCGAAAAATTTGCGATTGAGTTGAGAAATTCTCATTCCCATGCTAATTCAACACCGACCTTCATAATTGACATGAAGAAGAAGAATGTAGTCCAAGAAAGAGTATTCTGCGGACTGATATCCTTCAAGATCTCTGAAAGGGGATGTCCTTCAACCCTCTTATATTAGTTCTAGTCTTTCCATCTTACTCTATCAGTGAAGTAACAGGGGATATAATAATAGTATTACTGGTATTCTAGCCTACCAAGCCTGATTCCAAAAATATTTTTAGTTCTTAAATTCATTTTGGTAATGAACCTCTCTAAAAAAACGAAAGAAGTAGAGAAGCCTGCCCAGTTTATTAAAGCGCTATATACTATTCTTCAAGAAGGAATTCATAGTCAATATATCAGTTGGAGCCAAGATGGGCAAATGGTAATAATCAAGAATGTGGACGGATTTGCAGAGCACGTGCTACCGCTCTATTTCAGACATGGGAATTTCTCTTCATTCAACAAGCAGGTAATTTAAGCTCACGTGACTTATACAAATGACTCTTTCAACAGCTGAATTTATATAATTTTCATAAGGAAAAGAACTCGGGCAATGAACTCGTGGTTTGTCATAGCCTTTTCCAAAGGGACAATGAGTACATAAATTTCCAAACTGAAACTAATTTTAGCATATAGGGAGTTTTTGAAGCTTATCACGAAGAAAGCTAAACCAGTTGATGAAGGGAGCCGTGTGGAATTACCAATAAACAATGAAAGCTTTGAAAGGCCAAAGATTGAGCAGTCAGGGGAAGAAGTAATTTTCTTTATTGGTGGTATAATTCAACAAATTTCAAGACATTATTTTTGAAAAAATCGCTTAAAGATTTGCAGAGAAGAGTGGCCCTTTTAGAGACCTTGGTAGCTCAGCAAGGACAAGAGAATGAGTATATTAAAGAATTATATTTAAAGCAAAAGTATCTTTTGCGGCGTGGGACGATTCATAATTTTCCTCATTATTTTAGGGAGTCCGAATATGCCCTTAAGAAGGTTGTAAACAGGTTGATTCTGATGGCAAGCTCTGAGATGAACCAAGAACTGCCTGGATTTGCCTTGCTTAAGGGTAATTACACCAGTTTGCGTGATTCTGCACTAGATGAACAGAGGAAAATCGATTTGTTAAACCAAGAGGAGCCAATAAACACGCATTTTTCAAAACCATTGTCATGCCAGAGCAAAGAAATACAGGAGTTTTCTCTGGCGCAGGAAAAGCCAATGACATCAAATGGCCTTCTCAAATGCAGAGCCTCATTAGTTTCCAACGCTAAAGAGGAGGCATCAAAAGCTCTTGTCGTAGAAGAGTCCTTTGCGCCCCAAAACAATCTTCGAGGAAAATCACGTGGAAAAAAAGTAAGGATTCTCATCATTTTCAAAGTGCAATTAAAATTTGAATACACATAGAAGAGTTCGAAAAAGGATCTTGGTATTTTTGTGGAAATAGATTCTCCTTCTGAGAGCTTTTGAAGTTCTCACAAACATGTATCTGGCAGAACAGAAACGGAATAATCCGCAGGATCATTGATCAAAGAGGATTCTTTTGCTGCGAGGACTTTGATCTCTATATATATATCCCTCATTGCAAGTAATCTGAAAAGAAAACTTTTAAGAATAGTTATTCGTGATTCTTGTTTTGTAGCTATCTCATAAAGTAAACATTCGGGTCGATGTTAAGATCGAAATTATTGTTGTTGCATATTCTTTTATTGAAGGAGCGTTGGAATGCTGTATTTTATTTACATGTCCATGATCAACTCTGAAACTGAAATAAAGCACCGAGAGAATAATGAGTGGAACTTTAAGAGCCTATTGAAGAATTAAGTGAACTGTCACAAGATGTCGTTAAAAAAACTTCCATTTAGAATTTTAATCCTTCAAGCTATTAGCTCCTTAAAATTTTATTCGAAATCTTATCTTAAACTAAGTTGTTAAAATCAAGTCACATGATACTGCCGTTTATGTATGGAAAATCTATGAAAACGAATTTCGATTTTATCTATATGCCAGTAGCCACAAAGGCATGCAGAAGTTTAAAACCTGAGTTTCTTGAGCAATAATACATACATTAGTTAGTTTTTGCAAACAAATTCATCATTAACAAGCAGGAAAAATGGAAGATAACACATTCACTGTTAAGGTTAGTCCAGGTACAAAGGTAGTGGTCGAAGAAGTACATCCTGGAGTATTTGACAAAGGAGGAGACCAAGTAATTATGGTAATATCATCACAAACTCCAGCGAAACCTCACTATTATCATGAACTGATAGAACCAAGGCCAAGAGCCCTCTTTCGGTGAGAAGGTCGGACAGAAAGCGAGCCAAACCAAGGCAAATTTGTCCGAAGCCTGGCAACAGTCGAAAGTTGATGTAAATTCCAAGTTGTTCCAAGCGAAAGAAACTGCAGCAGGGTGGGTTGAAAAAGTGGCTGAGAAAGTGAAAAGTAGTGCGTCTGATGCTAAGCATGAGGCACAATTCGAACAATTTAAGCAGCAAGCACAGCAGCCAGGAGCCAATATTCCAGGACAAAATTATCCAAATTATCCACAATAGCCATTGTCTCATTCATGATGGCTAGCTAACTTAGGATTCAGTTTCATAGTTGACTAATAAAATAATTTTCTTGCAAACTCTTGAGCTGTATCCTCTCTTAATTCGCCTATGTACTTGAATTGTTGACCTCTAAATGTGAAAATAAACGAAATCCAAGGAAATATTGTTCGTCAGAAGGATAGAGGCTTCTCTAGCACTCTGAAGACTGACTCTCCTATGTTCAGGAAGTTGAAGTAAGATAAAAATGTCTGCTTAAGTGTATCGAATTAGTTATTATATGCGGAGCAAATCTCATGGGAAATTTCATTTTTAACCTGAGTAGAGCCTCCAACAATCTCATCTCATACACGTTTGCATCGTTTCGATAGTTGGAATTAGACTGAAACTCATCTAGAGAGCTTGCAATGATCCATCAAAATTAACTACTGAGGCCCTAATGAAGGTTAAAAGGCTAGATAAACTCGCATTTGCAGAGTGCTCTGAGTTCAAAGAGTCGACATAAGAACATCAAGAGCAGATTTGAAAAGTTCCTCTGTAATTGAAGAAGAAGCTCCAAGTGCTAAAATTATAAATTATCAACAACTTGCAGAAGTTAAGCTAACAACAATAATCCTCGCTTGCCTTTCTACCGTGAAAGTATGCTGTAATTGTATTTTTTCCAAAGTCGCATCTGATTTTTTTAAAAGCCTTGGTTGCTAAACTTCTCCGCAAATCTTCCAAAATTATCATCGTGTCTTTATATTACGATGGTATGTGCGCTCGTGAATTACTGAGCTGTCATGACCTGACAAACTAAGGGATTTAAATGATTTATTATGCTTACATCAGAGTAAGGGAATTTTGAAAGTTAAAAAAGACTGAAATTTACGAGTCGTGGCCCCGACTCCTGAGGTGTACATTAACGTTTCACAGTAAAAATTCAAGAATTCGTTAGAATTGTAGAGCTCTTTCAAATTTCTTTATACATCTATTGTCTCAAAAGGCGATATAAGCATGTGAATTGGTAAGTGAGGGGTAAACTTCAAATAGAACATCAGATCCCGAAATCAATGATTAGCGCTAACTCGATTTAGAATGTTTATTAACGGCTATGTTCTGAAACTCTCTCGTACTGGATTTTATTTCAAATTTCAGTGAGATATTTGATTATCTCTAAAATTAGCAATTTCATTAGGTGCATAAATTTTAATAAGCCAATCCCTGACTTCCTCAAACGAAAATGCCTTTCTTGGAGTTCCACCTCATTGTTTATCGCCAAAAATGTGGAGATCGCACCATCACTTACACCTGTATAGAAATCTCAATATCATTAGTGTCGATGCCATTATTAGCATTGATCCATAAAATAACTGAGCCTCTCCCCTCGATTACGTTATATCTAGCGTCTAATGAAGTAATATAAGCATTTGAGTTCAGTTTCTCAATTTTCTGGCTTCAGAGTTTTACTGGGAGTAGTCCATGTATCCCCAATTAAATTGCAAATTAATACCCAGGAGGTTTTCCTAATAGTTATCTAATGCTTTTGCACACGCATATAATGAAAGCATAATCTCCAACAGCATCCTCGCGGGTAGCTAAGCATCACTAATTGGGAGAAACATGGCTAGTCATGCGCTACGGTACTGTGTGGCTTTCAATGTGTGGCTTTTTTTTTCGTAATAATTAAAGTCAGGATCGAGGTTTTTAATTCTCTGGACTTGCTTGGTTAAATATATAAATCACAAATGCAAGATAATTTTGAAGCCGGCTCAGGAAAAACCCACAATTCTTCGGAGTTCTCTTCCAATGCGAAGCGCGACGCTGCAGACATTCTAACTCACCTTAAGCAATCATACGACCTCGAACCGAACCAAGTTATGAGCAAATTGTTCGAGCTATTCACGAGGACTTTGACTCATTTGAAAGACCCAAAAGTTTTCGACCATTGGCTGCAATACTTGCTCTCTGTACATGGATCTATTGACTTATGTGAAGGAGTGCAGTTAAACCGCACCGAAGACTCGAAAAACGTAATCGAATTCGATGGAGAGAGTGAAAACGCTGCTGAAGTCCTATACGCGGCTTATCGTGAATACGCTTCGCTTGAAAGACCCTTGAATGAGGAATTTTACGCCGTTCAGCTCGAGGAGATTACTTTGAAGGCGCAAAGGCTCGAGCAAAAACTTCTCGAGAAAAAAATTAGTGAGTTTCGTTCTATTTTCAATAGCTTATCGTGCATTTCCCTTAGAAATTCAAGAGATTGTGTCGAAGTCGCGAAAGGTGATCCAAGCACTGATGGAAGACCGCCCGAAGAAAACCAAAAAAATAAACTCTTTCTCTTCTGCGAAAGATCCGCGGAACTCTCCATCTCGAGCGGAGTTTTATAGCTTAGACGACGAGGAGGAGTACGATGAGGAGGCGAAGACCAAAAGAATTGACGCAGACATAAACAGATGCTCTTTGGTCCTTGAAAATACTCCCACCAAGCTTGAAGGTGCCATTAGTATTAATGAATCTATTGCTTATAAGGAATATTTTAGGACCGAAAACAGCAATTTCCCAAGAACTGACAGCCATCACGGCGCACGCCACGGCTACATCGATTGCAGAGCCTCAAACTCATAGAATTCTCTTAATGGAAGAAGAGAAGACAAAAACACCGGACAGTAATGGCTCATCGCAAGGTTCACCGGCCCTCAGCCAAGTAGCGACTCCTAGAGAGAATACAACTGCCTTGATAAAAAGCCTCACGACTCCACGGAGCGTGGCGCTAAAGAACGCGTTTTTCGAGAGAGTCCAAACACAGATTTCTCTTATGATTAAGCAAACGATACATTTTTCGTCTTTTGCAGTCATTGTGGCGCTCGCTTTTCTCACATTCACTTCAGTGCTTTCTAAAATGCAATTATCTAAAGCTACAAGAGTCGATTTTCATTTGGTTGGCAGCACAGAATGCGCCAAGTCTGACCCTTCAGGGTTCATGAAAGATTTTAGCTATATTCAAGGACCGGCACTCACAGCCGTTTCAATACTCGCGCTTGTGATTTCTATTGTCAATTATGGGCTGAGAATCTCATTGGAAAACTTAAAAGAAAAGTATTCGAGCAGATGGCTCTGGGGGTTCCCATTGGCTGCTTGTGTGTTGGAATTAGTAGTCCTGATTCTTTTGTACAAAGGCAGACATGCTTTCGCTGATTTCCAAATCCATTTCTTAGATACGCTGTCGTTGGACTGCTTTACGGATAAGAGCTCGGCGTTACAGATATTTAATGAAATTTTCGAGTTCTATGGTAATCAGCTGGTGTTCACAATTGTGAGTGCGGTGCTAGCGTTGTATCAATCTGCTTTTTATTTCTGCAGCATTTGTATGGTTGAAACCATGCAGAGCTTCAAGTAGCGGCAGCTACTGCAGCTATTATCGTAAATATAAAATTTTTTTGTATTAAAAGCAAATGATTAATTTTCCCGTTGTCTAATTCAAATGGAGAGCTTCGTGTATGATTCTAAATAACGTATGAATGTTATCTTAATGAATCCTTATGTGTGGGATGTTCGTAACGCTGTCTGAAATTAAGCTCTCCATTGGAGAGATTTTGTGGGTTATCATTAGATATTTCTGTTTAGGAGTGCGATTCAAAAACCTGTACTCTGAGATCGTAAGTCGTACAAAATATTGGAAAGATAAACCACTTCTTCCCTAAGGTCTCCTCTTTGAGTGATTTGGTTTCGGTGTAAAAGGGAAAAAACCCTTCAAACGGTCAGCAATCCATCTTCAATCAATACTCAAAATTTTCAACAAAATAAAAAAAACTGAAATTTAGTACTACTGATAAAGATATGGAGAAAGCAGTCAATATAGAGATAAAATTCTCTTCAAGCACCAAAATCCTGACTTTAAAGTCTCGTTCTTGTCGTTTGCTACCTTGAGATATTTGGATGTCCCAATTCCAAAGTTGGAAATTTCAAATGTTACAAGTGTCACACAATTTTATTGATCTCTAATTATCCATCTATCATACTGTTCGGTGACTAATGATTCATTCATTCTGGGATATAAAGAGTTTAAACTTACTATTTTTCGGTAATTAGCCACGTGAATCAATTGAAAATACTCTCTATTCAAAGTTCTAAAAAAATTCTTTGTTGCGAATGACACAAAAAAGAAGTTATGTATCTCTAATATTTTCTTTGGAAATGTTTAAATCGATGAATTTATAGAAGGATTCTTGAGAATATGGGTCCACTAACATGTCGAAGAAATCACAGCTTCTTCGTGAAGTAATTATAGGTTGTGAAATTCATTTTTTTTGTTGTTTTTTTTTTTGTTTTTGTTTTTATTCACTATATAGGAAGAGCCAAACTCTGCTAGATAGTTTTTCTTTGTTATCGCCATAATCATGAAGATTTATTGCCCAACATGAAACCTGCGAAGCTACTCTCTTGAAAGCTCCTCAGATTATGTTTGAATGCATCCGCCAATGCATGGCCACTTTCGATTGCAATTTGGAAAAAAAAAATTGAGAAAAGATGATCTTTTCGTCTTCCGTCATTTAGTAAATAATTGAGAACCACCGCGCCATTTTTCTCTTTAATTATGTATGTCAATTCGAGAATACTTTTAGAGGGTTTACAAGGGCTGCACTGAAGAAAAGCTTTGCAAGATGTCCCTTTACCATACTCTTTGCGAGCCTCCTGCACTTTTCCGAGTTCTTTATCCAAACTGAATTCGTTCTGATGCCTTCCGAACGCACCGGAACCAGCCTCGATTGATCTCCCATTGCAAGTCGAAAATCTTTGCATTGGCAGATCGAAAAAGAAGTTCATCTGAAAAAAGTGCTAGATCTCTTTATATTTCTCTGCTGGCAAACAACTCATATCAGTCCCAAGTAGCAATGTCCTTCTACATTCATTACCTCTGAATTATTTATCAAATGAGAAGTTTCCATCAACACGAGTTGCAACATCTCAAGCGATTGAAAATATCAGTGATTCATGTTAAGACCCTTTTTAGATCATTACTGGAAAGCTCATGGAATTTTCTATTTTAGATAGGCTTCAAATATCGGAGTGGTCCTTTGGGGCGACGATGTCATATGCTTCTTTGTGAATTAGCGATTTATTTTTACACGTCCTGAGCTGATTTCGGCTATGGTTCCAACTATTAGATCCTACTACATGTTACTTGTTCTAATAATTTTCCAATTCTGTTTTTACTGAACATAATAGCCATTCACAAAAATATCTTCTTGTTGCTATCCCTTCTGTTGATCTCCAAGCTTTATCATTCCTCAACGGATATATGCTCTTTATAGGTTATCCAGTTCAATTTGGTCAGAAGTGCGGGATCTTCTCAAAAGAAGGTGCTCACTACTGATCTATTAAAAATATTTCTCCTACTGAATTAGAAGCAGTAAATCGCTATTCTGGAATTTTTTCTATGGATCAGCAAATACTGTTCAAAACGCGCTATCTCTCAGCCATACAGTACCCCGCTGTCGAATCCATCGGTATATAAGACAGCCAAGCTTTAAATCGGAAATCTTTTTATAAAAATGAAATTAGCAAGCAACCTTCTCAAAAAAAACCTCAAATATGGTTTTAACTCACTCAATGGAATCGCCTATCGCAGCTTCGCAACATCAACGGCAGAGTCGAAGGACAATCCCGTGCTACGAGGGATGAAACTACAGGCAGAAGCAGAAAATCACGCAGAAAAACTTGAATTTTATGATGCATTAGAAAAGTCCGTCGAGGCCGCTGAGCTCACTGAGAGGGCTTTCGGTCCAACTCACGCCTATACAGGAGAGGCATTGATGAAGACCGCAGATTATTACGATATCCTCGGATATTTCGAAAAAGCGATGTCGGACGCGAAGCAGGCTGTCGATATTCTCCAAGAGCACAAAGAAACCCATCGGCCCGTGTATTCGACGGCCTTATCGACGTATAGCAAGACTCTCGCATCCGGAGGCTTGTATAAAGAGGCTTTACAAATCGAGAACGAATCCTACCAAATCAGAAATGATACCTTCGGACCTCACAACATCCAAACTGTCCGCTCGCTCTGCGCTCTGGGGGATAGATATAGGCTCGTCGGAGATATGCAAAACGCGACCAAGATCCTGAATGATTGCTATGAGAAGTCTGATCAGTACTTTGATAACAAGGACATTGAAAAATACCTGCTGCATTTGTCGCTGGCTGAACTCTATGTGGACAAGAAAGACTATAATCTAGCCCACTATCACATTGATAGGATTCTTTGGAGTTTGAAGATCCTCAATCTGAAAACGCATCCTCTCCTTGGGAAGATCTACAATACTCTGGGCGAGCTCGAGTTATTCGATAAGGACCACCAAGGTGCTTACGATGCCCTTCAAACGAGTCTTAAATTCTATGAAACTGTGTTCGAAGGACATCACCCTGATTGTGCGATGGCAATGACACTGCTCGCGAGGTACTACCTTGAAAAAGGTGATCCGAACCGCGCGAAGAAGATTCAGGAAGATGCACTTGAAATGTTCAAGAATTTTACTGCGGATATCACTCATCCGCAGTATTCGATCATGAGCCTAAGCCTTGGCTTCATCAAACGGCAAACCACGGACAAGAAAGGTGCGCAAAAGCTGACGGAAGACTCTTATAATGACCTGGTTACGAAATTGGGAGCGGATCATCCGAAGAGTAAATACTATGCGTACGCCATTGAGAATTATACTCAAGAACCTATGTAATTAGCTATGTGGACTAAATTAACTCACTTTAGCAGTGCAAAAATGAATATTGCTTTTTTATTTGCATAATCCCAGTTGTTACAACAAATTATTCGAACATTACTTCTCGTTCGTAGGAATTTATATCACTTATAAGGCGGAAACATTTGTGTTGTAGTGAAATTACAGCTACTTCGATAAATTGATATACTCTTATCACTATGTGAATCTATATGCTTTTTATGGTCTCAAAATAAAATTATTAACACATTGGCTTACAGGAATTCACAAAAAACATTAAAATGCTTGAATGCTCAATTATGGGATCTGAATTGACCGTTTGCGCTTAGAGAGTAACGTTCCAATCGTTTTCAACAAAGAGGAGGCGTGGTCATTGATAACCTTATAACTCATGAGGATTTCCTACTAGTCTTATATAACACAGCAAAATTAGGCAATAATCGCAGAGCAAATAGGTTAGTGACTATTGAACCAGGAAACGCGTTATGTATTGAGGCTAGGCTACCTTTTCTTTATAAAATCTTGGTCAATTTTAGATGGAATAATTTAGTTGGCGTTGCTGTCAAATTTTTTAGTCAAATTATTCAAATAATCAGTTCGATTAATTTCTAAAATTCCGTACAATGTTCCGATCTGTCAAAATTTTTTTTCAGTAGGCGAAAAATTTCGGTGTCAGTGATTCCGAAGTTAACTTTGTGAGCGGTGACACTTGTAGGAATTTGAGCAAGCAATTATAAGAAGTCCTCTTAGCTTTGAAATTTGGCACCTTTGGATGCTGCTGCTAGCCAACAGAAAGTTGTGCTTCCTCAATTGGTGCCGGTACTCAATGAATAACGTTTTATCTCGTGAAGACAGGCCTAAACGATTCCAGAACCACTAGGAAAAGAGCGGAGAGCGAAAAATGCAGCATCTTTTCGACTAAGGCAGCTGAAACCTTCTATTGAGAATTTGCATTCAATGATCAGAATGGGTATATATTCAAAATAAAATCCCAGGCTCATTTAAAACCTCGCAAACTTTCAATTTATTTTCGTCTACGAAGAATTTTAATCGTGGCTGTCAGGAAATGATTTTAATTGTTTTGATTTTCCATCAATCATTCTGAGATACTTCTTTTACTGTGAGTGAGTTCCGTGCTCTTGTGCCCTTTAAATACCAATCTGAATTTTGATAATTTTCATAATTCAATTGAATACGAAAAAAAGAAATAATTCAACTTTCAGGAGTGCACATGGATATCGAATTTGCCTCTCAGATGGGATATTTCGGTGACCGACCCTATAACTACACTGTTAACACCACATTGAGCAATTTTAATCCAGATCTCAATTGGCAATTGAGCCAGAAAACCTTTGAGACCCTTCCTTTCAATGACCCAAGGCGCTACGAAGAAAAACCATCAATGGACACTGAGAGAACCTTTCCTTTACTCGGCGTTGAAGAGTCGGACCAATTTAACAATCATAGTAAAGACTGCTTAAAGTTCAGCCGAAGAATTAGCAAGATCATGGTGAAACATTTGAAATCTTTAGATACATCCATTTGTGGCTTCTTAGGAGTCTCGGCGAAGGTCGTTAATACCGTTGTGACGGCACTGTCATTGGATGAAATCGACAGCAAAATTTTGATTCAAGACCAGGCGTTCATTCTGAGGTTGATTTGGAGTAAATTCAAGGATCGCCTCTCTTATAAAAAAAACAATAAAATTTGTGTTGTTAAGTCAGAGCATTGGGAGAAGGTTTTCTCTCTCAAAACCTTCACCGTTCACGCGAAGGAAGCCATTACGGAGCTCAAGGAAAGTCACACCAAACAAGTCCTGGTCAGAAATGAGTTCATTCTCAATTGCTTTTGCGAGATTTTATTCTCGCTCTCTCGACTGATGGTCTTAGCGCTAGTTTTGAAGGATAATACTGAGGAAGGAGGCCGATTTCTACGAGACATAGAGACTATTGACCAATTGCTAGTATTGGTAATGAATCCAGGCTTATATGAGTGCTACAATCATCGTAGCGGGAAATTCGCTCTGGAATGCTGCGGCAAATGCAAGGTTTGCCGTTCGAAGGCGATTCCAAGTAACTTTGAAGCTCTCCTAAACGAAGCTAGGGCCAAGTTGAGCATCTTTGTTAGTGCCATCAAAACCGCTCGTCCTGTTGATATATCTCTGATTCAGGAACAAGATATATTTTATCTACTTTCGCTAATGATCGGCTATTAGACTTATATCAAGTGGCTGATTCCACAGCCTGTAATAATTTTCAAATTTCTTTCTTTTTCTTTGTAACTAAACTATTTCTTTACGATAATACACAATGGTGACTAATAAATAGTTCAAAATATTCTTTTTCGTGCCCTTATGAGATCGTGATTTGTGCCACCTTGCCAGTCAATGAATGAATAATGTGTCATATCATTCATTCTTTATCTAATTGTTAGAAAAGTGCATAAAGATCTGCTCATTGTTACATATTCTTCTCACCAGACCACTTAAGATAGAAATAAGTTACATACTGGAGTAGTGTCAATTTATAAGAGGGCGGTACTCAGATTAGAATCATTAAAAAGATATATCAGCTACTTTTTTGAAATCCATAAAGTTATCAACAGCAAAATTTTAAAGATTATCAGAATGTATATAGAGTAGGCTTCATTTACTTAAAGATCCTCATTCTTTGTTATTTAGAAATAAAAAATAATGAAATACGAAACATGTTAGAAAGAAAGAGCAGAAAAAAAAGAGCCAGAATAACAAAATCGCCACCCTAAGCAAACTGGTTATATGCGAATTCCATCAAGCACACCACAAGCTCGAACGGTTTGGAGCCATACCAAGCTGACATTTCGCTGAGTTTGGAAATTACAAATGATAGGCCCCGCCTTGCCGAGTTAAGTTCAATGAGAAAGTTAGGAGGAAGTAGCTTTGAACAGCACACTTTGCATTTGCCACAGCATTCCAGAGCGAATTTCCCACTTTTGTGGTTGTAATATTTAAAAAATCCAGGATATAAACCCAATAAAATGAAATTTTCCATCTTTTCAAGCCCTTCACTAAAGCTGTTCTTCTCAAAGGGATCCTCAAGGATAAGATACATAACAAGCATTTTACTCGAGCAGTACATCATCCTCGCTAGAAGTTCATTAACAGTGTCCTCTTGAAGCAACTGTTTCCCTTCGTTCGTTCTCCAGAGTCCTGATAGAGTCTTTATATCTTCTCTTAGATGCTTGATTGACGCCTCTTTTGAAAATATAAGATCCCAATACTCTTGTTGCACAATGGAAATCTTTTTATTTTTACTAAAAGCTAGATGATCTCTGAACTTTCCCCAAAGTCTCTGAAGAGTTTCAATTTGGATTTTTATCAGTTCATAGGTGCTCGGAGCAGGCAAGCTGAGTGCGGTTGCAAAGTTCTTCAAAACCCCAGCGTTAAGTTTGAAAATTTCATGAGCGATCCCTTCATCGCGGAGGATGTATTTAAGTAAGACATTTGAGATTCTTCGACAGAATTTTAGGCACTGCTTGCTATAATTTTCTTTGTCTCTTTTGGTTTCTTTTTCCATGAGAGGAGAATTGAGAAATCCTTGAGCAAAGATAGGAAATGACCTTGTATCACTCTCAACATCCATTGAAATTTCTGAAGTTTGACTTTGAAAATTGTCAGTCGAGATTTCGAAACCGATGTTGCCTTGCTCAGGAAAAGCCTTTCCGAAGTCATCGAAAGAGGAATATGGTTGTGGGCTTGCGAATCGGGCTTCCATTGTAATCTTTAAATAGTTAAATGTTTATAAGGAAGCACTTTCAGCCCCTTCATAAATAGTGTGTCCAATTGTTCCGATTCAATGAGCAATATACGGACTTTTGAGAATTTTGTGAAAATTTTCAGTAACTACTTTATTTTAAAGTTTTATGAGAACATTTTTATTCAACTATCGAAAATGAATTTCTCTAATACCTTGAGAATTTTATTGAGAAGGTGGTTTCAAGCGAAAAGAAGGTACAGTTAAATTTATGAGAACAATTTAGAATCTAAGCAATAACCCTTCTTAAATCAGGTCCAATTTTATTTTCGCCAACCAACCTGTCCTCAAAGAAGAGCGGAAATGATCGTAGTATTCTCATCATTTAGTTGAGACTCGTTCACTACGCGTGCGAGTCCCTGGAAATCTGTGAAGCTAATTCCTATTTCTTTTGTTTAAAAAAAAAAACAAAAAAACAGTTAAATTGTCGAATCTCGGATGGTTTGGAGTGTTTTATTTGCCCAACCAAGAAAAATTGAGGAAAGCACGCCATTTCCTTGCAAGTTTGGTTTATTTCGATAGCTGTATATAGTGAGAGAGCCTACCGCCCTGCGATATTATTTAATCTCTCTCTTTTTTTTAAAGTGGAGGTTCTTAGTTTTAAATAAAGCCCTCGTGATTCAGTTTCAAAATCATGAGTGCAAAAGCATCACTCTTCACCATCTTGCGCCAAGCTAAGAAGCGATTGTTATTTCATTGACATTTCATCGAAGTAGACTGCCTATTTATAAACAAGACCTTCATATAGGCAACCTTTCTTCGAAAAAACTACATGGATAAGCTGTGATCTCTGTCTTCGCAAGGAGTTCGGCTACTTTCATTGAAATATTGGCTCTGATTTAGATTTTCATTCATTTTCATTAGAATATGACAAATATGGAATATGATATCACTGAAAAATGCGCTGAAGTTGAAAATACGTGATTACCTTAAATAATAGGTCGAGGCTTTTCTGAAATCTCTTGGTTCCAACAGAGAAAAAAAAATTACACCTCCACGTACTAGTGGACGAGCGACCTACTCCACTAAAAAATAAATTAATTCTCAGCGTTATGTGATATCCTAATAATAAATTAAAACTCAAGAAAAAGATACCGAAATGGGCAACAGTGCTACTAAAGAATCAAAGGTGAGTAAATCCCAATACTACCTGCTCTCTTATACTGCTATTAGCATAACACCTTGAAGGAAGCCTTAGAAGATCCTTCTGTCATTAGAAACGTCAAAGAAAAATGCAAGGAAATTTTTGAGTACGAAGACAAAGATAAGAGTGGCACTCTAGACGTGAAAGAATTCATTCATACATGCAAAAAGTACAACAAGATGCATAATCTGCCGGAGCCAACCGATGAGCAAGTCAAAGAAGCGTTACAAGCCTTCGATGAAGACAATAATGGGCTCCTCTCTTTAGATGAGTTCCAACAGATGATAATCTTAATCCTAAAGATGCAAGCTGAAATTGAAGACGCTGAGGCTGCCTACAAAAGAGCTGAGGAAGGCGAGGATATGAGCATCGGTACCGAAGAAGAATACAAGAAACAGTAGCATGCTCACTCGACTCGAACATGCTACCTTATAGTATAAATAGATGATACATTTCTTATTCATCTATCAAATGTTTTGACTCCACATAAATTTTCTATAACACACAGTTAGAGTCTCTCAAAAAAAATTGTCAAAGCTTAGAGCTTACAAAGAAAATTGAGCATACAGCCCATCGTATGTTTTATAGGCCATAATATTCTGATGTGAAGCGTCAAAGACAGAAGCATTAGTAGAGCACTAAGGCTATTCATTGTAATCACTCGATTTTTATATATGTATATATAACTGTATTGAAAGACAGCAAAAAGTAAAACCAATGATTTCTCTGAGGTGTATGGGAAACATCAATAGAAAAGGCTCTTTTAATAGTTTAGAAGACCTAGAGTAAACCAACTCTTTCAGGCCACAAAACAATGATGTTTGTAATTGTTTGCTTTAGCTCCAAAAAACAAAAAAAAAAAGGGGATGATAGGGCTCTCTTTCAGTCAAAAACAAATTTGCAACTACACTGGCATTCCTCTTAGAAAATTTTCGTTCAAATCCGAATACTACGTATGCAATAGGGTTCTTTTACTTTATTGTTGCGTAGTGCGAACAAATGAATTGTATAGTTATTTTTTCATAACGTGATGCATAATTTCATTACGAATTCACTCTTAGAGGCGGCTTCTGTCGAGACCCATTATTCATCGTTGAGCTGATCTATTATTGCTGCTCTTAGAATTGTTACTGGAGATTTTGCATTATTCTTACTATGTCTTTGGCCTGGTGGAATAGTGAACTGCTCTCTGTAGTATCTCATGAAAGGAGAGATTATGAAAAACGCGCAGATCAACCAGAACTGCACGGCAGTTTTCGTGCTTGGTTGCATGATATTCTATCACTCATGGTTAAGGATAACTCAATTTCAGTATTTTACTGCAATAGGAGTGAAAAAGATCAATGCGAGAAGAAGCTTGGTATGCGAAATTGAAGCCCAGACCCTGTAGTTCTCTTTTGGTAGGGTTTGCCTTGCCTATTTCCGAAAAATTGATCAAATCTGCTCTATGGAACAGGAAGTTACTGGAATGATGACGAAGGCGTTCATAATGCCTGAGATTACGATTAAAATCCCATTAATAGCATAGAAAGCCTTCGCGCCTTTGCTCAACTCGACCGATGGATCGCCAAAGAGATAATCCCAACTAATCTTCCCTGCGAGCAGCGCTACTGGGCTATTGTCATTGAATGAGATTGAAGGTTGTGTAGCCAGTGCTTACAATAATTTCAAAACACGAAAGACAAACTTCATGATGAAATCCTTGTTGATAAAGTCCATGGCGCTTTTTCCTCAAGGTTTGACTTCTCACAGAAAATTTTTTAATAATTTTTTAGAAACAGATCTTAGAAGCAAACAGATTTGAGATGTGATTCATTAGAAAATCAGAATTAAAAAGCGCAGAGCATTCAATATCAAAATTATTCAAAGCAGAAGCAGAAATATTGACAACAATCTAATGAAGATGAGAAATTTTTTAGTATATTATTTTAAACTCGAAATTGAGAAAACTTTATATATATATACATTACAATTTTCTGAATATATTGTTCCTAACAATAACAATTACTTAATACCAAGAGATGAAAGCGATCACTTGGACTAACTACCTATTTCTACCTAGTCCTTACCTAAGCGACCAATCCCTACTTGGTCTTACCTTTAATTCGCTGTTAGTGACTTATAGAGTGAAAAAATAACACTCATGAAAAAACTTCTTATTAAGGTTAGTAAGACGTTAAGCAACATCAGAAAACGGTGCAGTTGTTAGACTGTGATTCTCCATTCAGGTTCTTTGCTTACGAATTTGTAATTTCCATTGGCACCTTCCAGCAACCTGCTCCCATGGTTCTTAGATTCGGGAAATTCAGTTGTAGTCTTTCTTGCAAGTGTTTCTTCGCCTTTATTATTTTGAGCAAACATGGCATGAGGCGTTCTTGTTTGATAAGGGAGATGATGGTTTGCATCGGCCGGAACCATTGATTCCTGATCGGCACTTCCTTTCTCTTCAGTTTTTTCTAGTTTTTCCATGAGATTAAGCTTGACTTCCAATGAAATCGAGTTTTTGATGTCTTTGGCAACTTTGTTTTCGCTTTGATTTGGGCTGGAGATAGTGCTGGAAGAATAGTTAATAAACCTAGGAGAAGTGCATTTCATGCTGAAGCTATTCCCGGAATATTTGCTGGTAGTTGTTTCCGCCTGCTCATTTTTGACAGAAGCTGGGCTTTGGAGCAAAGCCAAGTTAATACATTTGCCCAGTTCAGAAAGAGAGAAATAAGAGAAATTAGGGACCTTCCAACCATCTGTGGCTTCGTCTCCTTGACTATCTGCAGCCATCTGGGTGATCGTTCGCTTCAAGGCGAATCTCTCAAGATCAATGGATATTGGAGGTTTGGTCTCTCTTTTCTGAATAGCTTTGAAATCAACGTTTGCGAGCCAAGGATGATTTATAATCTCTTCGATACCTTTGGCTCCAAGGCGTTGAAAGGGTCGCTTATCAAGGAGCTTCTCAACGAAATCAATGAATTCTCTCGTCGCGTAACTTGGATATTTTGGCTTAACGTCCATTACGTTCTTATAGAAGTCTTTGGAGTTTCCTGCATTTCGAAAAGGTGGTACCCCATACACCAACTCATACGCCAGAGCTCCAAGACTGTAGAAGTCAGCTAGACAATTATAGCCGAGTCCAACCATGATTTCAGGAGCCATGTATCTAATAAACCAAAATAATAAGCGTTAGAGACTGAACCTCACGCCAAGAAAAATACTCTGGAGTTCCAGAAAAGCTGTAGTGCATTTCTTTCTTCGAGTTGACCGTCTTCGATAGACCAAAATCAATAAAGCGGAGATGCCCATCGATATCAAAAAGCAGGTTGTCCGGCTTGAGATCCCTATAGATGATGTTATTGTCGTGCAGATATTGAATCCCTAGTAGCAGTTCTGCGACGTAAAATTTCGCGGTTTCTTCATCGAAACAAAATTTTTCTATGAGCATGTGATAGAGATCTCCACCGGGAATATAGTCGATGACGAAATAGAAGTTGTTTTGCTAAAATTTAATCCGAAATTATTTCATTTATCACAACCATGGCTTACTGTTTGGAAGGTAAAGTGCATTTGCGCCACGAATTCTGATTTGACTTTAGCGAGGCTCGTTTTTTCTCGTAGAGCGCATTTCCGGTATTTAAAGCAGTCAGACTTCCCTCTCTGCTTGCTGATTCGCTTGATAGCATAGAACTTACCGTTCGTTTTCATTCGTGCTATTTGAATTGCTTTATTTTATAGGCTTTTCTATCCAAAATTACCTAAAAACACTGTAGAGGAGCCTCCTCGCCCAAGTATCGTCAAGAACTCAAAATCTTCAAATGCTGGTTTTCTATCAACTTTTGAAAACTCTTGTGTCAAATAGGGTTTGAGAACGACTCCATCAGGTATTAGTGAGAGAGGCAGTTGAGGAACAGTCAAGAAATAGTTGATCGTAAGGTCTTCTTCGCTGGTAGTGAGTGAAACCATGGTTGAGAGCTCTTGAACGTAGGCTCTCGTTCCAAGGACATTGTTAAGCTGAGAGGAAGCTTCATTGATAAGCCAGCTGATTTTGAGGTTGGGCAATTCTGATTCTGAGACATTTAGGATTATTTTAGTGTTTTTGTGGTAAATTATGAATCTCCTCTCAGAGTTAACGTGTGCGGTTGGAATATTTTGGGTCAGAGAAGGGTTGGAGAGAGCATTCTCTCTGGTGGATTTTGCTTTAGTAGAGCAAGAAATAAGCTTTTTTAAGTTCTGCATTAGCTCGGTTAGTTAGAAGTGTATGTTTATATAAAAGGTAATTAATGTATTTGATGAGTGGTGATGCGAAGCTGAGAATTTATCAAAATCCATTATTTCGAGTTGAAATTGATCTTGATTTTACGGTTAACTGACCAAAATAACTGGAATTAATGGCTTCAGTGAATTAGATAATTATTTACTAAAACCAAGAACGGTAACAGCTAAGAAACTGATTGGATTGGTCAATTTCAAGTATGTATGATTCAATGAAGAGATCTCAGAAAAACAAAAAATTTAAATTGCAGAGACTGACCTCAGAGAGCGTTTTTTGATATCGGTTTAGAGTGAGATCTCCGAGAATTATGGACCTGCTCATTTCGCGCTCAATGACACACTATTTTAAACAATATGATGATGACTAGTGACTTAAAAAAAAATAAAAATCCTAAGACTCATTGGTTACTGTAAGATAGCCAAATTGGATCACCTTCGAATGGTGATGAGAAAACCTCAATTCGAGTTCCCGTCAATTTCAGGAAAGGAGCGATGGATCCGTACCAGTAAATTTGAAAATTCCCTTGGAATTGCGGACTCTTGTCTTCCAAAGGTTATGATTCTGCCGCGAGTTCCAATCCAGCATAGCGAGTGCGAAGCCAAATTAACATTCTGAAAGGAAAAGAAAAATGGGCCCTACCCAAGGAACTTCGGGATTCTCTTGAAATATGCCGACTCAAAGCTTCAAATGTCAAAAGGAGATTTATGTGGCCTTCTAAATATATTATTCCAACTGCAAACTAACTTTATCAAGCTGGTTTGCAGCCCATTTCCCTTTCGAGACTACGAATTCACATTTCCTTTCCCTTCTTCTGACCTTAATAGCATCCAGTGATTGCTTTACGATGATATTAATAAATCTCAACAGATTTCTATGAAAAAATGTTGTGATTACTCTGTGATTTAAGCGTGAAAAATTTTGTCTAGCTCGACGGAAAGAGCAAACCCACAGAAAAGCCATTTCAAGATGAGAGATGGCTTCATAATTTAAATTAAATTGCCTGTGATAAATTTATTCAATTCCTTCTCATCGAAAATTAAATATCATTGAGGAATTTTGGTCTAATCACAGCGTTGAGCAAAACGAGTGCGTAAGCATGAGAGGCAGAAATTAATCAGAAAAAAAGTAGTTGCCATAAAGCTTTTAAAAAAAGTTTAACTCTTTCAAAATTGCTCAATTCTTTTGAATCTGTCAACTCCCAATAGTCCTACATTTATGGTTAATATCTAATCCTGTCCAAATTTTCAAGGAATCAAACTTCTCAAGGTACCCCCCAAATGCAACCAAGTTGTAGCTCGAAAATATTTCTGTGAGAGAACAAGTTTCGAAATTCTTGAACTTGTACAACAAAAAAGCTCTGGAGTCTATATCGTGGAAGAAGTTATGATTGGTATTCTTGATGAAAGCTCTTACGAACAGAAAAGATGATGGACAATGTGAAATTAGATATCATTCCAAGTGGAATCTAGAGCGCTTATTCTCATTTAAAACAAACTTGAGTATCATTTAGTGGGTTGCATTAGATGTGAAAGAGTCAAACAATTTCGAGGATTCTCCTTCCCTCCTTATGCACTATCTTCTTCGCATTCTGTCATCGAATGGAGCTCATATCAAAAGTGTTTTCCAGGTTTTTCAAGTAGTTCTATCTAATTTAACGAATTAAAATTGAATTTTGAGATCTTGTTATGGACGGTGTTCAACAGAAAAGCACTGCAACAGTCCTCCAAGTCGACCAAAGAACTCCTCTCTCTGAAGAGAATTTCAGAGTCATCAGGTCTCGGAAGGATGTTTGCCTAGGAAACCTGACCGAATTGGAGCATATTCCTACCCATCAGATTATTTTTAAGAAAGAAGCCATGATTGGAATCCAACAAGATGACATTGAGAGGAAAATTCAGCACATCCAGCGCCGAATTCGCATTAAACATCCAAATTTGATTACTTTCAAGGGAATATCCTACCAATTCAAAGACAAACTGGAAGTCTCGTATTATATTGAGGGATTTCTCGCCACTGCTGCTGCAGAATTCGCTAATAGAGCCCGCACAAGGTCATATTTTGAGGAATCAGAGCTGATTATCTCTCTGGACACCTGCATCAGCGCATTGAATCATCTCCAAGCAAATGAAATTGCACATGGGAATGTTTCACCTCATGCGCTTTATATGTCAAGAGATGGCGAGCTGAAGTTAGTCGATCATAGTCTCCTCGACCAAGAGTATGCATTGTTTCATTCGATCCGCGATGGAAGCGAACTATGCTACATCGCTCCAGAATTGCTTGAGCTCGTGAAGAGAGGTGTAGAGAAACCTGATATTCCTCAGCAGTTACTCCACAAATCTGACGTATTTAGCCTTGGAATGACTTTTCTATGTGCTGCTCTACTCGAGGAACCGCATGATTGCTACAATTGGACGGATTTGACATTCGATGTTGAGAATTTGAACAGGCGTTTTGAAGTTATGCGTCAGAGGTACCCTGGTAAATTCTCTAATGTCCTGCAGAATCTCCTCAGGGTAAATCCTGAGGAACGTCCAGATTTCAAGAGTCTCGTGTCGAACTTAGATTATTATAAAACGACTTATACTTCTGAATCCATGGAGCCTAGAGGCAGCAATGACAGCGATAGAGCTCCGAGCTTTAAGTCGCCTACTTTTGCGAGCTCGAGAGAAAAATTATTGGAGGATAGCAAAAGAGAAAGCGTTCCTGTCACAAACTCTAGGGCGGAGAATATCACTGTGATTGAGAGCAAAACAATTGAAGAGCCAGCAAAATCGTTAGAAGACGGACAAATGACTTTCAAGGATGAAGAAGCTAGACAAGAGAAGCAAGAGAAGCGGTTGACAGCTGCCTCACAAATCTCTGTTGAACAGAAAAAACAAGTTAATGAAGGAATTAAAGGGGAGATGCAGAAAGAAATTCCAAAGAAAGAACCAGAAAGACCAAATCTACAGGAAAACAACCCACTTGAAGAAGAGAATAAAAAACATCATGAGGCAGAGCACAAAAGGTACTTGGATGATCGAGCAGCTAAAATAGCTAAGGCCAACGAAATTATGAGAGCTGTAGAAATGAGGAAAAAGCAACCTAGCGCTACGAATCATCAAAAAAATCCAAGTATTCAGAAAGACGATTTGATTACGAAAACTGAAGAGAAGCAGCAACACAGAGACATTGAGCCCAAAACTATCGAAAAAGTTGATACAAATAAGAGCCCCGCCTCTCCTCCAAGGACCTACTTCAATCCGCTTGTTATTGACATCATCAAGGAGATTAAAGAGAAAAATAACAAGCGGTTTCCGGCGAGCACTCGAGCTTCTGAAGAGATCAGCCAGGGTCGAAAGTTTGGAACTCCTGATGATAGATTCAGTGTAAAAGATTACGCCTCAAGCAATAAAGCAGCAATTAACCCCTCAGAATTAAAGGAAACAGAGTATAAGCCTTTCCGCAGAATGAGCAGAGACCTTCAAAAAAGTATCACAAAGGACCCTATTGATCGAGTCCAGACTGAAGAACCTAAACTCATTGAAACTACTATAACATCCAGCACAAAGCAACCAGAACGACCTCAACTTAACTTGAGAGAGCCCGAGGAAAAACCTTTCTTAAGGTCCTATCATCTTCGAGGCAATGGCGAGAGCCACAATCGGCGAAGAGGACCTAGTATGGAAAAAGTCGATGACCTAGTAAAAAAAATCAAAGAACGAAGGCAATCTCAGGAGGGATTCACTTCACCAGAGCCTTCGAAATTCAGTAACAGCAGCAGTTTCAATCCAGATATTCAAGGATTTAAGACCACGGGAAAGAAAGTTTCCGAAATCAATACTGATCCTAAAGACATTTATTCTTTTACCAGCCCATTGAAGGAATTTCCTTCGGTCGCTGGAGGAATTCGGACTACAACATCTGCACTTTCAAATGAAAGACCTTCACGCAAAGAACTTTCAAACTCTCTTTCCACTGACTATCAGGAGCTTCTCCGAAACAAATTAGCTGAAATTGAAAGACGCAGGCGTGAGAGGGCATCTGAAGCGAAGTCAAATGTAAGTCAAAGACTCAGCTATGGAGAGCGCAGTTTTATTGAAGACAACTCTAAATTACACGATGAGATCCCTCGAGGAGAGGTATCGAGAACTAAATCACCCTATGGCAATAGAGAGCCTGGGCTCTTCTCCAAGGATTCCGCTAGAACGCTTGACAGATCAAAAATCGCATCTCCTTTCAGAAGGAGAGAAAATGAACGGAGGGAGCTCGACACCCCATCGAAAGCTGACGAACTCATTGCTAGGATCAGAGAAAGAACATCTATTGAGCAAAAGGAGGAGCATTACCCTCACAAGCGGTCTTCACCAGAACGGAGAATCCCTTCTCCAGAGCGGAGAATTCCTTCGCCAGAGAAAAGAATACCATCGGCAGAGAGATATCGTTCGTCGCCTCGCGAAAACGAACGAAGATCTAATCTTAAACTCGATGAAAGAACCGATCGACACTACCATCAACCTTCGTATGAGAAAGAGAACCGACTCTCGCCAGTGAAGGATTATGAGCGGGTTGAGATCAAACAAGTTGATATTCGTAATCCAAAGAACGATCAGAAGGTAATCGCTCCGAAGAAAGAGATTGACGCCGTGCCATCCAGCCAGACTACAGAATACAAGGCGACTAGAGGGCTGAGCAAACCTATAGTAGTTAAAGAGAATGAGAAGTTTTCGTTCCACGTTAATACAGAGGAGCTAGGACTGTCAGCACAAGATATCAAAAAAGCTAAAATTATTGAAAATGACGACAGGTCTATGGAGAAAATATTGAGAGAGCAAAAGATTAATGAGCTAAGAAAAAAATATGCATCGTATTCATAACAAACTGAAAATTTTTAACCGTAAGCATTATCTCACACACTGCAAGAGCAATTAATTGTAATATATTCGTAACACACTTGAAATTTACACAAAAAATCCATTGAAATTTGCTTTTAAAGCATTGTCACGGATCTCTTTTAGCTATGGATGATTAGAACAGCCTACTTTATTAGTCAGCGAATAGATAATAATCCCTCCTGTTTAAACAGCACAGGAGGAAGAAGAAGTATATTAGAATATGAGGTTGGGTATGTTAAGCCTTATAAATTATTTCTAAGAAATTCTATATGGGGATTTGGTTCGGAAAAACTTATTTACAAGGAAATGAAGCTATTGAAATAGCTCTGGATAGAGCCATTATAAAAATTAAACGTATTTTTAGTCGCTATTCTGGATTGAATAAGAAAAATCGTTTGTCGTAGAAGACTCGTCAAGTAAATCCGCTCTTTTAAATATATCATTGGAAAACTTATCAAATCTTCCGAAATTTGGGTTACTGCCAGCCCGAGTTCTAATATTTCAAGTCTTTTACAAACTAATTGAGCTTCAGGAATTTTACCTTAGCATATAATCAACTTTCCTTTCATTAAAATCTTCGTATTTAGGCTTCAATGGCTGTTTTACAGACTATTAGTCTTTTCCACATGAGTTTGTCTTACCGTTGTTCTCAATTCCTTTTGATGGGTGTACAAAGGCTCGAATCTTTGGTTTGAATATTTATACTTCTCGTCCAACCCCTTTCAAAGCATGAATTGCAATTCAAACTCTTATTTTATACCTTTATCGGGTTTCCTCTATTACCGATAAACCGATTATACTTATCAGAAGGCAAATTTTTCGTAAGCTTATCAATGTCATAGCTGAGGTCGAACTCCGAGGTATTCAACGTCTGATTCGTTCCAGTGTCTTCTTCATCATCGCTTATGATCAGAATCTACTTTTGTTGATTTAACGAGGAAGATCAAGCTTAAACTCACTTTATGGCTCTTCGACTTTGCAACTTCAACTCTCTTTTTACTCTCAGGCTTTTTCTCAGTTTTTACACTTACAAAGCGTTATGTTAAGGCATGGACTTTAGATCAGATTACGTTGGACGGTTATTCGAAGAGAAATTCGAGTTCATCGACTGTCTGTTATCCAAAAATCCAAATCGGTTATGCTTTTCGAATGTCGGCTGGTTCAGATAGCTCTGCTGCTGATAGAACTGGTCTTGCATTGTATTTCTAAACTGGTATGACTGCGTTCGCACCCGAGGCTGCGTAAAATTTGGCTCTTGTGTCTGCTGTAAATACTGACTAGGATAACCCATGTTTCCAACATTCGAGCTACTATTCAATCAAAATAAAGCGTTAAGCACTTCTAATAAATCACTGTTTACTTCGAAATAACCCTTTTCAGCGCAAGCAAATTCTGTTCATTATCAATCTTCTCCTTTGCGAGTAGCTCCTTTGTGTATGAAAGTTTCACCTTGGAGTTTTTATAGCATTTCGCTAGCATGAGATTCTCCTGATTAAGCTCTGAGATCCTCTATAGATTTATATTAAATTCATGCGAGATATCTTATCGTACTGAATGAAGCGCAACGTTCTCCTGCCTGTACTGGGCCAGTTCATCATGAATACTCTTTCTGGAATTATTTACTCTTTCCAGTTCGTGTTCAAGTTTCTGGATATACTGCTTGAGTTGAATCATTTCGCTCAATCTATTATCCTCAATGGCCTGTTGATTCGAGTTTCTCCTTTGCTGATTATGACTCTCAATAAAATAATTCGATGGAATTTTTGATGTAAATTGCGTGCTCTGCTCAAAATACGAAATATAATTATCAAGCACTGAATAGAACTCTTGATTCTTGTCTTTTGACGTATCAAACCCGCTGTTTTGGACGTTTTCATTCATTTTATCAGATGCTCTGTTCGAGTCCTTTGACCTCTGAGGCGACGAATACTCTTCCTCAGGTGAATATAAACCGAGCCGCTCTCCGTTGGCACTTAGAGATTTCCTTCGCTCTAGATTATTTTTCTCAATTCCTCCTTCCTGCTTTGGTTCCTTTTCCTGGAGTTGCAGCGCTTTGGCTTCTTCTCTATGCCCTTGAGCTTTGGAAGAGGTCCCTTTAGGAGAGCTTAGGGCTTTTTCTTTAGGTATAAAGGTTTTAGAATCTGATTTCTGCAAAAACATTGCGTTATTTGGAGAAGCAGGCACCTCTGTCAAGTCGCTCTCAGCGAGAGAATCATAGTTCATTGCAGAATTGCTTACGGACTTTCTGAAAGAGAGCTTCAGCTCTTCCTGGACTTTAGGCGATGGTTCTTGACGAGTGGGCTGGGTGTCAATTGTTTTGGGTAACTCGGATTTAGTCCTCATGTGTTTCTTCGCCTCTGCCTCTTGAGTTTTTTTCACTTTGGCTTTAGTTGCTAATAAATCGCTTATGTAATGCAGATTTTCATCATCAGCGGTTTCTCCAAAGACGCCCAAATAGTTCTCGAGCTTAGTAGTGGCGCTTTCTTGGCCTGGAGGTTGACTGCGAGAGTGCTTTGAGTCCGAAAATTTGGAATGCTTGTCGAATTTAAAAATGTTTTGGTTGTCAATTAGTTCAAACTTTGGCACATCGGTGGTTGGAGTTTTCTTTTGGCTTGTTTTCGGTCCTATTATGGTTAGCAATGAAATTTAGAGGTGGTAGTACTGGGACGGAAGTAGTTCAGCCGAGGCGTAGATGAGTTTGACATTCAATGAGAAGGATAAATTAAAATAAATAATTCGTTAATAAGAATTTTAACATACAAATATTTGCGATTTCTACCAAGGAAAAATGCATTTAGATAACGAGTAGAAGATAGGCGGCTTGGCCGAGCTAATAGGTTGCTAGTATTTGATTAAGTAAGTCCGAAAATGCAGTTGATTGACATAGTGATATAAATTTTATTTGGTAGCCACCATGTGATCCATCCAAATATGGGATCCTTACTTAGGAAATGTTTGCAAAGCGACTCGTTAGCTGTTCGATCAATAGCTTAAAGCTTAACGAGTTTGCCAAAATCTTGAAAATCGACAAAGGCATCAGCTGGAAATACTATTCATTGACTTGAGATCGATTGTGCCAGAAATAACCTTGAGAACCGTTCAATTACGTTATCCTCACTCAATTCTTAAGATCAAGTTTATTCTGTAGATGCAAACAGAGCTTGTAAATGGGAAAATTGAAATACAAGCGAATTCACAATTTTATTAAAAGCAAGAGAGATGGCTAAATAAATTTTCTTACTCTCAGATCGCTTTTCCTAACCTATTTTCTAACCTCACCCCTTCCTTATCACCTTTTTCTGGAGAAATATCCAATAAATATCCAGCTGACATTTTGTAAAAATACAGGGACAAAAATACCAAAACATGAATTATAATAAAACTGCGAAATAATATAAAATAACCAATGGCAGAGTTAAATAACACAGTCAAATCACAATTTGTTGCTTAATTACATGAATCTCAACAATGATATATGACTATGATGAAGTCACTCCAATAACCGAATCCTTGTCATCTACTTCGACTGATTAACTTCTTTCGTTGTTGGTAGTGTGGGAGAAAAAAGTTTATTCTCAGAGGCTACGCTGGTATTTTGAATATTCTGGACGCTTCCTGGCTGCATTTCGCTCTCGGTTTTCGTTATGCTTAAATCAAGTTTCGAATTTTTCAAGTTATTACTGGAAAAGACAGTAGAAATTGTGTTTGATGTGCTCACTGTTAAATGAGTCCTGCTTGGGTTGAACTCAGGTTTCAGGTTGTTTGGAGACTGCAAGTTAGCTTTTACTTCCATTTGAATACTGCTTAAATGCATTAACGAAGGTTTCTGCTTAACACTCGCTTGGCTCTGAACTGGAGGAGGCATCTGGGAAGATGGTTTCTCCTCGGTTTTGGGCTTTTGACTTAGTTTCGAAAAATCAAGCTCAAATTTTCGAGATTTTGGGTCTGAATACTTCCCAACCCGACGATTGGGTTTGGAAACAGCAGAAACATCTGCCTTTGTATCTGGTAAGGGGTTAGTAGTGGGATTGACCTCAATTTTTTCACCAAAAGGAACTTTCAAAATAATGACGCCTGCCGTTTCCTTTTCAGGAGCCGTTTTCGGTTCCCCTGCCGTACTATCAGGCACTTTAAGCACTAAAATCGGTTTCGTCTCTTCGACATCTGGTTTGGAGTCACCGCTGCCGCTTTCAGGGTTAATAGCAGAAGAATCATCAGCTTTAGATTTGTTTATTTGTAGATTAGTTTGGGTATTAGGAGTAAACGTGACCGTCATCCTCGAATTATTGGATGAGGATCGCTTCCGCCGAGACATGATCGAGTTGCTATCAAGAGAATTGTCAGATTGAATAAAATTCGCTGAGGGCTGCGAAACATTGGGAGAAGGAATAGGAAAATTGTAGTATTGCGGCATGTTTGAGTTCGGATAAAACTGCCCTGGGCCGTAACTCATAGGAGTTCCTACGTAAGGATAGTACGGTGGGAAAAATGGCTGAGGTATGCTCCCTTGAGACATGGACCTTTGCAACATATTTAACTGGAGACGTAACTGCTCAGCTTCGATCTCCTTGTCGATTTTGTTCTTTTGCATTAACTCGTTCTCTTTCTTTAGCGTTTCTACTTGAAGCTGAAGCTCTGTTAAGGCAGTAGGAGGCTTTTGGTTGGTTCTAGATTTCAACACAGTCTGCTCGATTTGTTGATTAATCTTTTCTTCAAACTCCAGCTGGCTCCTGAGGATCAGCTCCAGATTCTTAGAAATATGCAATTGTCCTTGGGCCAGACCTTCGACTTCTTTCTCGACTTGAGGTATTATAAGAGACCTGGAACCTCGGCGCTTTGACTGGGTTTGCTCGATTCTTTTGGATTCTGGTAGTCTGTTCTTTGTGGTGTCGGAGGAGATGAAATTTAGGTAGTACTTCCGAGTTGCCTCTCTGACATTGCTCACTTGCTCCTGAAAAAATAATGATTAATTAAACATGCAATAGGTAGTAGCGCTTACTAAAGATCCGCTGAAGCTTCTTTGGCGCACATTTCCAAATGAGTTGTTTTTTATTATAAAACTCCGAGGCTGAGAGTCCCCTCTTCGGCTGGCTGTAGGAGTTGATTCCTCTTGTTTTAATTCTGCGAACTCCCCGATTGGTTTAGTTTCAAGTGCGCGACGGAGGGATTTTTTTGGACTATCTGAGTCTGTATGAGAAGGCGCCAGTAATGATACATTCAGACTGCTCGATTTGCTGGAGCTGCTAGGTCGATTCGAAGGAGTATTATTGTGAGTAACAGAGGGACTTTTTTGGTCTTTTTCAAGTAGAGCCTCCTCAGAGGTCAGTTTAATTTTGAATTTGAGAGTGAATGGATGCGACGATCCCAAAAAAGCTTTCGAGAGCTTGTAGCCGTTCTTCAAAAAGGGTTTTTCTAGAGTCATTTGGTCGGATTTCAGGTCCTGAACATCTTGTTGATGAATTTTCTCTCGAGCCATTGCTAGGGTATAATAGGCATTCACCACCACCATTAGCTTTTGCTTAAAGTCCTTGTTGTCTCGAAGGGAACGGGTATCTTTGGTCTCCTTTATCGTGTTAAAAATCTGAACAAGTCGAATAAATTTCTTCGTTTGCGAAAGAGAGGAATTTTACATCAGATTCGAGTATGATGAGTGCTTTATGGCAAGACTTAATCGCATTCTTATACATCTTTTGCTTAAGCAGTATAACTCCTAAATTCTGATAGACCAATGCTTTTTGCTGCGCATCTGCACTCTTTTCGCTGTCCAGTGCGTTTTGAATGCACTTTTCTTGGTAATTTTTACTTCTTTGGCTATATCACACAGAAAAACACCATGAGTCTGCCAATCTCAGTCGAAATTTATTTTACATATGCCAAAAAGCCGCAAGGTTATTGCATATTGCTCCTCGGATATCCCGATGCTCTGAGTCGAACTGACTAGCCTCTGCACTCAGCAAATTCTTTGCAAATTCAAGCAATTCACCTGCTTCCTTCCCTCCTGGCTCTGCTTGCAGCGTGTTAAGGCGCGGATGAAAGGGTTTTAGGATTACTTTTAACCAAGAGTCGACACGCGTATTTGTTACAAACTTTGGCTAGGAGCCCAGCGCTTTGATAGTCCAACTTGGCTAACTCTGCGGTATTGCTTTGCCGGATATTTCTTAAGGAGGTGTAGACGTCGCCTTCCATATCCTAAAATGGAGTTACATTCTCAAGGAAACCGTTACCGTGCTTACATTTTGATCGAGGAATTGAATGAATCTGACGTAGTGGTTGGGGTCAACCGACGAGAGGCTGGAATTGGCGAGGTTGGAAAACCTTTCTGGTATTGATTTTTCCATACTATCAGAGCGCGACAACACCTAATTAATTAATTTGTCGGTCAGAAAATACGTTCAAGAACTTGTGAATTGGCAAAGCTTCTAAAAAAATTAAATGCTTTTGATTGAGCCAAAGACAATTAAATTAATTTAATAAGTCAGATTAGTTGCATTTTGAACAGAAATCCAAAAAGATCTGGCAACACGTTTAACCTCCTTCACATGATTTTTCAAAGAAAGGACAGGATCGAGGTCGTTCGTCATGATCCGAAGATAAGCGAAAGAGGCATTTCGAGGTTAGACGGTTATAAAACTTCTATAATTTTCTTACGCTTAAATTAGCAAACGAATTAAAAGCCAAATAGAACAAAAAGGACAAGATTAAAATGCTTTTTAAGAGAGAAAATGAGAAGTTTTTCTTATTAAAGAGATTTATCAACAAGGCACGTGGGAATGTGCGTGCTGAGGAATCTTGCGTTGTATGAAGAGGACAAAGCTAAAAATCTCGCGGATAATCCAAGCAACAAATTCTGTTTTGGAAATGTGTCTTTGTATTTTGTGAAACAATGAAGATTTTCGGGATTGCCTTGTCGAGGCCGTTGTAGAGGAATTGGGTTTAGGCAATTGGAAGGTCTTTACTACTACTACGCATCTCGAAGAACTGGCGGAATTATCCTTGATTTAGGAATTGTTTAAGCGCAATGTACCCAATTTGCTATAATCGTTAACGCAAACATAATTTTCATTGATTTGGGTATATTTCACTTGTCAGGGCCAATTTTGACTTTAATGTTGATACATTTCCTCAAGAAGCATGTAAGCAGTAGGTTGGTATTCATAGAACACGTTCGTAGCGTCGCAAATATATTGCGCTGCTGAGATGTCATGGAGAGTGGTATGCTCACCTGAAATTCTGTTCCCAAGGGACATTTCAAGTATGTTAAGATCGTATTCAGACACAGTAGGTATATAAATGGTGATTCTGCTACAAAGTTCAATAAAGTCCAACAGCAAAATACATAAATTAAGAAGAATTGTTTTATTTTATCTAATTAATAATTCGAGAGGTCCGGAGGCAACGATGGAAAAGCCACTAAGGGCTAATGCTATGGCATAGTCGTCCTCAAACAGATTGTTTAGCAATGCATGGCCTCAAAGTTCAAAAGAAAAACTATCGTTTTCCATTGTAGGACCCCAGTCCAATAAAGCTTATTAAAAAGACAGTCAGGTCCATGCAAGAATCACATCTTCAATGACTCAGTGTGATTACTAGAGTATACAAACCACTTTACGCAGTAAGTGAATGAGAGACGAACCATCCTCCTTTTCTATGGAGAATAAAACCAATAAAGTGGTCAAGATGTTTGACCATTGATGTGTCTTTGAATATAATGTCGATTTAAGGACTTAGGCAGGTCCTTTGTGTCGCATCATCAACATTTATGATTACTAAAGTAAACTAAATGCATGGCTAACGAAATATTTCTTGCTGGACAAATCAAAGTCTCAATATTACGGTATCTGCCTGTCATTGCAGCTTGCTTGAAGGGAAGCTATTCAGACCTTCTAAGGTGAGACTCAATGAGTGACTATCAACAATTTTTGAAATAAAGCATACTCAATGAGATAAAAAATTATTTCCTAAATAGCCTTTAAGAATTAAATAAGAGGGCTTTATTGCCCGCCTACCATCAAATAAAAAAAATCGGGTCTCAAGTCGGGGATTGTTTCCCATATATTTTCAACTGTGTTCATACTAGAAGTACAAACTTATTGTACTACTCAACATTGATGTTGGAAAGATTTCTCATCGAAAAAGGATAAGGTTGGTCTTGAAAACTGTCCCTAAGTCCATAGAAGCGGTAATTGTTTACATGATAAGGGGCAAAATCGCAGAGGACCTGGGATCCAGGTTTTTCAAAGGAGTATTCCTAAAACACGGCGTTTTAAAGTTTGTTAAAAGGTATTTATTTAATTTTTAGTCTTTATGAGTTTGATTTCGAAACACCCATTTAAAAGTTAACCCAAGATCATATTTGCTCTGCCTGAAAACCTCAAAGCGCTTTATTATACTTCCTTTACTTCGCTCTTTGAGGGCACGACTGATCCCGCTAGAACAGATGCAAGGGTCGCTATGCATTCATTCTGGCTTTGAATTAGATCTCTGTGCTCAATATCAGTTCATAAGGACTCCAACCCCTCAGATCAGATCAGAATTTTCAAGGTTTGTTTATTACCCTAAAGCATTATTTTGAGGAAAACAAAGCTTTGGAATCGAAGGCTTGGCCAACCCAAGGCTTTACCTCATGTATTCGATT
>ENA-UOUE01000200-UOUE01000200.1-compost-metagenome-genome-assembly--contig:-NODE-200-length-50243-cov-13.069429_pt1 | contig 50243 bp, 44 predicted proteins | sample MGYA00238146_ERZ747223 | MGnify/ENA primary metagenome ERZ747223 (study PRJEB28781, sample SAMN06268865) | compost metagenome | isolation source: single cell | place: USA: California, Emeryville, Joint...
TCTTTGGAGTGAAGAAGTGTGTGTGTATATAAGCGATTGTCATCTATTTACCTGTTAGCTTTCGAAAATACTCCGGCATTCCAGAGCCAAAAATATGGATAAAACTTTCTCTAACTAATGGAAGAGGTTAAAAGCAATTGAATACATTATTCTCGCAACAATCGTTTAGTATTTTCTCTCTCTTGCCTGAAGGTGGAAGCAAAAGATATTTTGTTAAGTCAAACGATTAGAGACGCTTACACCAGCCAGAGTTCTCACGAAAGGAGATTCTCATCAATGAGCTACTGCCTCTCAGATATCCACGGTATCTGTATTTCTTCCAATAACAAAGAAAATGGGTCCTAAAAACTATTTTATTCATATTTCAGATTTATTTTCATTTTCAAGCTGCTGCAGCAGCAGTCATTAACGCAGGCATATAAACTAAAGCGGGTCGTTGTAAGGTTTCATGTTGTAAATTTAAGATTGAGCAAAGAGATTATAGTAATCAAGAAAATATGAAAGAACTTATCTATCTATTTAATAATCTTAATTTCTCTTTAGGAAGCTTAATATCAAAATAAACATGCAAAATTGCTCTCTTTCATTGTCGACAATACATACGATTTCCCAAATCTAATTCCAGATTTGCCATCCTCAATGAAAGGTTTAAGGCTTTTTGCTTTCAACAAGGAATGACGGTATATTCACCTTAAAAGCGTCATAGTGATAATCAGATTTTCCGTTTGGAGGCACATATGACGTCGTGAAGAAAGTAGGAGCGAACACGTCATCAAATGAGCTGTCATATTCTTTGAAGATTGCTCTCGTATTCGTCGAAGCTGATGACTGCGAGGTACGACCACCACTGCGAGCTGTGTCTTTGAATCGAATTGGCTTCTTTTTAGACTTGGGTTTGGCCTTTTGTGACAATTTCGCAAGAAGGACCTCAGTATCGCGCTCATGTTCTGTGGATTCCAAATTTTGTGAGGAGTTCGCTTCCTTCTTCAGATACCGTTGCTTAAGGTATGATCCGTTTTTGGCAAACGAGCTTTCATTCACATAGTCTGGTTCAGTTTTAATACTTTTAGCATCTCCAGCAGCCGAAGTAAATGGTCTATGCGACTGGAACGCAGGCAAGAATCTTGTCTCCCTTGGAGATTGTTTCTGGGACAGCTGCTCAGGACCTCGATATGTCACTGATTTGGTCAGATTTGACTTCAGAATATGGTCCAACTGCTTAGGAGCTTTCGATTTTGATGCTATGATTTGGAATGAATTAAGCATCGTAATATCAAATTGTTTACTTTCAATGCTCATTTGGTTGCTCTCATTCAGAGTCCTATTATCTGGTGACAGTAAAGACCCTACTCCATAGAGACTCTTCCGGGAGCTGCCGTACCTCTCGCTATTTATTTGCATTTCAACTAATAACATTTGAGAGTCAAACCCCAGCGTTGAAGAACAATTTTACTAAAATGGATATGAGACAGCGAGCGAGCGTTATCAATCATTTTGCGTTTCTCTGGTGAGGCTACAACTTCATCGTAACGCTGGGTTGGTTGCTCTGGCTTTATTTGAAGTTTTCCCTCTTTTTCTAATAAAGCATAGTATTGAGCTTCCGCCTCCTTTCTTTTTATCGTGTTTCTTTCATCGTCGAAATGACGCTAACAAAACAAAAAAATCATTAAACTTGCCATCAGAAGTCGCATTAGTTACTTCTTCCCTCTCTCGTGGACTTAAATTCTCAACTATTTTCTGTTTGCGTGTGTATTGGTCATTTTCTAGCTCTCTTTCGATTTGCTTTGGAGTTTTGTATGGGTATTGGATTTTGTTTATCCGATAAACGTTTGCACGTTTTTTCTCCATCATGTTAAAGGCAAGTCCCTTGACTTTCCTTTTGAGGATTTCATCGTCTTGCTCTTTTCGTACCTCAGGCTCTTCTTTATTGAGTACAGCGTTGTCGTCGGCAGTTAGCTTCGCTTCTTCCGCCGCGAGGTTCCTTTTCGGGTGCTTGATATCATTTATAATGCAATGTTTAAGCGATATGTCTTCTTGCAAGCGCTTCATCTTTTCGGGAACCACTAGCTTTCTCTCTCGTTTTACTTCATCATTGACGTCGATCTGCGGCAGGAGAGACTGAACGTTATCTCCGGCTATCGTCAAAATATGATTAGACCCATAAAACCCTTACTGTCGTACCTTCTTGACGAATCTCTGAAAGTTTTTGCACAAAGTCCATATACTTGTTCGTGAGTTTCTCGAATCGGTGGAGTAAATTCTTTGAACCTTCTTGTATTAGGACCATTATCTCTTCAAAGACCCTTTTAACCACTGATTTGAATTAATTCCTGCTACAAAGTGATTAGTAGCGTTACTTTCAGACTTTGGAAGCAAGAGCCGCGACCGCTTCTCTAAATACTCAAAGAGAAACTTTGCATCAACAAAGTTTTTGATAAATTTATCCTATGAATAAAAAATAGTCAATTAGGTTCGAGTTTAAGGAAAAAATTTTGGTGTACATGTTGTATAATGGAATCGAATTGAACCGCACTCTTCTGATGCTCAGGCCATTCATTTCCACCAAAGAGCTTAATGAAAATATTAACAATTGCATCTGAAGAGAGCGTGCGGAGGTATGTATTGCTGTCTTCTTCCTCCTTGTCTTTCTTAAATTCCATTATATATTTGGCCATTTCAAACTGAGAATCTGGCATTTCTTCTGGCATATCTATCTTCTTCGAATCTCTGAAGGACTTCACCAAAGCTTCAACCTCCTGCGCGCTTTTCTGCAGCTCTTCTGGGACGCTTCCAAAGCTTTGCGTATCAAGATATAGAACAAGACTCGCAAATTTGAAGAGTATTTCGATGATTCCTGAGTACGCTCGCAACGAAAAATTCTGAGTCTCTTCAAGGTTATCAATCACGTTGTCAACATCCTTGCTCTTAGTTCCTTGCGCAAGGACTTGATTGATGGTGAGGACCTCATCTTCGAGATAAATGAACCCAGTATCAGTTTCTATCTCTTGCTCAGGCTGCATATTTGGTTCTTTTTGCCTCATTTTATTAGTTGGAGAAGCTGGGTTTTCTTTATCGAGCTGCGCTTCGAGCATTATCGCCTGATTGTTCGCTCTGAACCTTGTTAAGTTTTTCATGAGTTCTTCAATCTCAGCATCTTTTTTCATTTTCTACAGGAAATAATTAGATAAATTGCTCCTCTAACTTTGTTAGCTACCTGCTTGGAGAGATCTTCATATTGACTCTTTAGGGCAATCTCTTTCTGTGCTAAATTTCTATAAAACTCGATCAATTTATCTGCCAGGAGCGCTACACCTCCCTTCTCGTGTTTTTTCGAAAACGCTTGGATTTTAAAAACAATATGGTTTTTATTTAGGGTTTGCATTAGGAGCTGAGCCTCTCTTCTCGATGTATCTCCCAGTTTTATTGGACTTATATTCCCAACTGCTGCACTCCCTCTGCGAAGACGACTAGAACTGGAGGGTCTTCTGGCACTAGCATTTTTCTTGCCAAGAGTGGCAGGGTCCAATAATGGCGAATCAGCGCCGCTGGTATAGCTGCTATCCATGTCTGAGCTTTCATCGTTCTGGCCTTGCCCTATATATTCCCTATTAATCAAAATAAGCTCTTTAAGCGAAAATTGCTCGGATAATTTTCAACTTTTCAAGTTGGTCCAGGATGTCCATAATCACGTGCAGTTGCTGGGAGCTGCTTTTCTGTTCCATGAGCCGATTGTGATAATTCTCGAGCTCTTCTATCTTTTTTTCATACTGCTCATTCAATTTGCGATAATCCTAATAGGAAGTAAAGGCGATAAGCTTTTTGATAGGCTTAGAAGAAAGTTACATCTATCTTCACTAGCACTTCAGACATTAGCGCTCTTGACTCTGTTAATTTGCTGCTCTCTGTCCTCTGGAACTCATAAATCATTTTTTTCAAGTTTTCATCCTGTTCCTGTAATTGCTTGACTTGTTTCTGAGTTTCTTTGAATTCTTGCTCCAATAACGCCTATGAATGCTAACTACCAGCTCGGAAATTTTTGCTTTTTACTTCGTGGTTCTTCGCAACGAGCTCAATCGGCACCAAATCTTTGAATCTCTCGGTTGCATGGGCAAGCGATTGCTCAATTTCATAAACTCTTTGCTGGTAGATTAGCTATTCAAATAATCATTCGTTCATGAATTGCTCCTTTTAATTGTATGATTACATTATCCTTGTAAATTTCCTTGACTTTTTTCCGCAATGAAAGTTGAATGTGCTCTTCTATTTCTTGAAGCTCTTGCAGGTGTTCCTCCTTTTCTCTCAACTGAGCCTCTCTATCCTCCAGTTCAGCAACGTTAAGTGGAAACGCTGAAACCATGCTCGGAGCGAGTAAAGAGTTCTTAGGACTATTTAATTGGACTGATTTGAAGCCAAAAGGCTGCTGTCCTTGCTGTGTTTCCAAAGCCATTTCCTGTTCCTCAATAAGTGTCAGTTCCTTCATTTTCTTATTGTTTGACTCGGTGATGCTGTCGAGAAAGCCTCTGAGCTGAGATAATATTAAGTTGAGCTTCCAGTTCTAAGCTCAGAGTCATTACCTTTTGCAAATTTGCTTTTGTCGTGGTTTCTTGAAGGTTTTGCTGTAAAATTTGTTTCTCAAATTCTTTTTCAAGCAGATCTTGCTTGACCTTTAGTCTTTCTTCATGCTCCTTTCGCCTGAGTTCAGCTTCCTCTTCTTCTTTGTTTCTCAAAGAAGCACGGAAAGTAATTCGACGATGTGATTGTTCATTAGTCTGCGTGCCAAGTTTTCCCATGGTTATTTAATTTTTAGTAGCCTTCTTTCAATTGATTCGTTAATACTTAGTAATAAAATCCCCCTATGTAGCGCTAATCGCACTAGCTTGCTTTACTACGAGGAAACAGCTTTCTTGTGTCCCACCAAACCGAGTTACATCGATCCTGAGGGCATCTGAAATGCAATTGCGATGTGAATCTTACATCTGATTTTTGGAGTTGTTCGAGTTATCGATGAGAGCCGACACCCAGAACTGTTATCAGGAAGCCGTAACTTTTATTTCCCCTTTGGGCTCGAAGTATCCAGAAATTTATCAAACATCAGATCGAGGGATTTGCCACTATTTAATCAAATAAAAGGGGTTTCATTTTAATTGGTAGGATCGATTTCAGAACTACACTCCAATGTAAAAAATGGAAGTTAGGAAGAGGAATTTGAGAGAAGAGGAAGCTATGAGCTCTCAATAACCCTGTCTAGTTCGATATCCTGACTTCAGATAGAGATAGATATAAAATTAGAGTTCATGAGAAATTGTCAGCGGAATAAAACCTCACAAATTAAAACTTGTCGGAGATTTATACCTTGCGAAATTAGCTTAATTTCTGGGTGTTAAAAAAAAAATCAGGATGAGTGAACTTATTCGCAGCTGGCTGAACGACGAGGTGCAACTTTCAAGGCCCGTCGTTGACTTTGAAAGAGATTTTTCAAACGGTTACCTTATCGGAGAGTTGCTGACCAAGTTTAATCAACAAATGGACTTTAATTTCTTCATAGACAGGTATTTGCTCCACACATTCCAATCAGACCGATCATTGCCTTTATAGCGAGCAACGAAATCATAAGATAAACAATTTCAAACTGCTTGAGCCTACTTTCAAGTCTCTATCGATAAAATTCAGCGCACAGATCGCTGATGGGATTCTCAAAGAAAAACCTGGCGAAGCCTTGAAACTTCTCTACCAACTGAAAATGGTTTGCTGTTATTTTGACTAATTCCCTCATTAGTTTTCTGCTTTTTAGGCATTGGAAAGGGTTAATAACCCAGCTGATATAAACGTTTTCAATGACACCGGCAAACTCAACACTATTAGTCCCATCCGACAATTCAAGCCTCGAAAGGAAAAATTCGACACAATGGAGTCGCATCTTTTCTCGAAACGTCTCAATAATCTGAACGCTTCACAAAAGAGCCTCAATCTCGAAAAACACCTCTCGAAGTATCGGGAAGTGATGTATAAAAGTCTAGACAAAGCTGAATTCATGCGAAAGCAGGAGGAGGCTGCGGAGAGACTCCGTGAGGAAACCACGCAGAAATTTAGAACTGAGCAATTGCTTAAGTTTCATCGGAATAAGAACTTTATGGATGAATGGACGACGAAAGGCTTGGAGAGCTGGCAGAAGAATATGGACGTTAAGAAAGAAAGAGAGCAAAAAGATCGAGAATTTGCTCTCTTGCTGGCAACGAGGTCAAAAAGTCAGCTGCTGAAGAGACAAAAGCAGGAGAATTCTGATGTGATTGAAGGCATCGCTGACTTCGAGAAGAAGTTTTCAAAGCTTGAAACCGATGAATTCGGCGAAACCGTAGCTCGAGTATCAAAGCAGCGTAAATGACTTGTTTATGAATTGAGAAACTAACTCTAAGATTTCATTCATAGTGGAAAAATCGACCTTTTTTTCAACTACAGAGTCTAGACCCAACCACCGTGAGAAGATGCTGCTCTCTGAAGAAGAGAGAAAAGAGCGGGAAAAGCGAAGGAGGAAGATGGTGGTAGATCAATCGCATCAACAAACCAGGGTCGAAGTGGCCAGAAAGGAAGAGATACTGCTAGAAAAAATCAGCCAGCAGTCTCAGCAGGTTAGTTCTCGTTTGCTGAGACTGATCTGATAATTATCGCTATTTAGGAGAAGCAAATAGACTACGAAGTGTGGAGGAATGAACAGTATAAGAATATTATTATCGAAGATCGCAACCTGCGAGAAGAGAAATACAACTCGAAGCGAGAAGATATTATCTACCATGCGCAGCTTCAAGAGGAGCAGCTGTTCAATTTCATGACAGAGGAGCGTGATAGAGAGGTCGAACAGAGAGAAGCTTTGCAGAAAGAACTGGAGATTGAATTCAAGACTGAGAAGAGAATGGATCATTACCATAGCTGAGGTAAAATATATAGTGGCAATTGTTTTCTAAAATTGGATATTTTGAACGGAAGTTGTGTTTCATGCATCTGCAAGATAGAGATACTGAAGCCATTGACTCGAGATTCTTGAAAGAGTACTCAAACCTCTTCATTGAGGGTGCGCCTCTGATTCCAAGGAAAACTATTCGACATTCTAATGGAGTTAAAGTGTTGTCAACTCCAGATAACCAAATAGTGAGTTTTAATGCATTTGAGAGCTGTTTCTAATAATAGTTAGGTCCAAGAGAGCGCTGAGCAATTGGCTGAGATGGAACTTCAGGACTACATCAATGGGCTAGGACAATGGAAGCCAACCCATAACTTTGCGGAGCCTGAAAACGAAGATGATAACAAATACATTCCGAATAAACCAGTGAATAACTTTTTATTGGGTGGAGTCGTGGAGACGATCATCGATGCAAACTTCCCGGAGAAACGGCCTCCGGCGAGCTCAGATATGCCCAACTATATGCCGTTAAAGCTAATGATGATGGGATATGCGTTTTCTGGCAAAAGATCCTTGTGTAAAGTTTTGAAGGAGAAATATGGACTTAAGGTTTTGCAGCTGGATGAAATTATTAAAGAAGCGATTGAAATGGTAAATTCCTGAATACTTTACATCTCCTTAGCTTTATTTTAGAGTTCAATTGAGGAAGTTGAAGCCACGAAGCCTTGGTCAGGTAGCAGCAGCCCCAAAAAAACTGCGAAAGATCACGTGGATGAAGGAACCAATGAAAATCCTTTCCAACAATCAGGACAGGTCGCTTTGAGACAGAACAGCAAAGGCGACAATGCTGACGAAATCCAGCAAGAACCGCCGAGACTCGAAGCAGAGGAAAACCAGCAAAATGAAGGGGTACAAGTCTACCAGATTGAAGAGGTACAAGTCCAGAATCTCAAATCCGAAGAACTGCCTTTGGCTCCTGTTGTGGAAAGAAACTATACCAATGAAATGAAAGCGCTTGGCTCAGTTATCAAATCGTTACTGATAGCGGGAAAACCGATCCCTGATGACATATATCTCCAAGCCATCTTATTGAAAATTCAAATGTTGTTCCCGAAGAAAACTGACCAGGAACTCGTGCAAGACCTTGAAGAAGCTAAAGCGCAGTTTGGAAACCACTCACCGCCGACTTTTGAGATTTTCTCGAATAAAATTCACAAAAAAGACGCCGCACTTTCTTCGAAGCTCACTACATTAAAACAAATCCCATACTACTATACAAAAGGCTGGATACTTCTCGGGTTCCCTAACAACTATCGACAGGTTGCTTCTTTCCTTGCGAGTGCTTGTAGCTAACCCTTTGATTTCTCAGGCAAAAGCATTGGAGACTGCTCTAAGCGGATATATCGTCAGCGACGAACTAGCTCCCACTAAGGCCGAAATTAATAAAGAAAAAGCCTCTAAAATCGTGAAAGCGATACCAAATAAATCAGTTCCTAGGAAGGTACATTTGCTGTGGTCAAGTTCCCTTTTTAATTCAAATACTTAGCTAATCAAAGGAGGAATCGATGCTGCTATTTCGCTTCAGATCCCCAAATCCGAGTGCTTACGCAGAGCGCTGGGTAGAAGAATAGACCCAGAGACCAACGAGATTTACCATTTGGACGACAATCCTCCTCCGTTCGATCGATCACCTTTTGTCGAGTACCTGACAACTGTGAATGACCCTTTGAACTCCGAATTCGCGATAACGGAGAAAAACATCTACTATGATACTCATAAAGACGATTTGGAGCATTGGCTCGCGAATTTTGGACTTGAGACTGCAAATATCAACTGTCTTCAAAAAATCAACGCGAACTCCTCTCTGATCGACCTCTGTCTTTCTGTTGATGAGAGACTAACGAAAGTTTTGGAGGTCAAACACCAAGAGTACGAAAACTTTTTGGAGGAGTATAAAACGAGAGGAGAACGAGAATTACAAGCTGAGGAAGAAAAGAGAAAACAACAAGAGGAAGAAGCTCAGGTAAATGACTGTGCTGTGCTGTTTATCTTAAATATCTGCTCTAGATGGTGTTGATAGAACGAGAAAAATTGCAAGAATTACTCGCGCAGGTTCAAAAGGACGCACAACTTGCAAATTTAACACCTGATATTGTCAAAATATTAAACGAAGCCTGGGAAGCGTCCTTGAATCAATACGTTACTCAATCAAAGCAAGTCTTTCAAAGTCTTCGCGAACAACGGTAAATTACCTCCTTTAATCCCTCTTCTCACGCTGCATAGGAATACTGATGCTATGAGGATTGCGGAAATCCAAAAGCGGTTCCTTGATCTGATAACAGCCAGAGACGATCGAATGGTAACAATTGTTTGAGTATTTAGATCTAACCTAGTAATCATGAAGCTTCATGTGTTAAAATACCAAAAAGATTATAACCAATTCGTTGATGAGAATCCTGATATGTGCGAAGAAGACGACACTAAGGAAGAGCTTCATCAGAGAGTAGAAGATCTTCATCAATTTTTATGGGAACAGATTCAAAATAAGTAAATGCTGTGAGAAGTTAGGTCTCAATATTCATGTTTGCTATTAGGAAAGAGCTTCTGCTCGCAGAGCATGCTGCAGTGGTTAAATCAGGCTATGTTGAGGACCAAATGGAGTATTTTATGAATAATATTCATAAACTGTTCCAGACCGAGCTTGATCGATACTCAGCGACTGTTCAGCTACTGAATGACTATTACAACATCGTCGGCAACAAGGACCTCGCTGATGTCCCTGAGAACCCTTTCCCCGAGTTTAATGGCCAAGTGATTGCCTCGACTCCATTGGAGGATGCAGCCAATCCAAATGTGTTCCCTCGCATTGAAAAAATCTATAACGACGCAATTAAAATTCTCAATGCTGAGCAGATTGATCAACCAAATCCTACCGACAAGAAAGGAGGCAAGGTTCCTCCTCCAAAGAAGGAAGATCCGAAGAAAGCTGTAAAAAAGGGAGCTCAGCCTGAAGAGGAAGAGCCAAAAGAAATGACTCCTTTGGAAAAAGAACATAAACAGGCCATTTCCATGGAAAAAGCCGTGATGCGCTACCGGTTCTATATGATCAAATGTATTGCCGAGAATAGAATGAAGGAAATAAGGCAATCAGCCCAGACAACATATAATAAGCTTGAAGACTGGATTCATTATAGCATCAAATCTGAGAATGAAGCGCTTAAGAAGATTGTAATTATTTCTTTCGTTTGAAGTTATTCATTTATCATAAAAGATGTTCTTGTTCCGAGAGGCCATTGAAAACCAAACCAAAATTCAGAAGGAATTGCAACTGAACTACGTTGATGCTGTACAGAGCTCCAAATATCTCAATTACAAAGATCCAGAGGTAAGGTGACTTCTATTAAAATCATTGTTAAAACAACTATTAGCCGACTCTGCTACCAGCAAAGGAAACTAATCATGGCAATCGATTCACAGTCAGTCAGTTATACACACTCGTACAAGAGCTGTCGTATCTCACGAATGCGTCGTTTATGCTTAATTCGAGAGAGTTAGTTGAATTCTTCAGCCGCAAAGTTGTAAGGATATTGAATGATTTCTTCTTTTCATGAAATTCTTTGTCTTCGATAATAGAGCTCGGGTCTGGATTCTGGCTATCCAAAGGAATGGCAAGGCTTTGAACCAATCGACTTTAAAAGATTCGTCAATAATTTGGACCCTAACGCGTCGGGAATGATATCTTATAAAGTTCTTATAACCTACTGTGCATTATATGATGTACCGCTGCCGGATGAGCTGACCTTGGAAGCAATGAAAGAAGCTTATAATGCCGTAGCGGTGAATGGGTGCGTGAAGAAATCAGATTTCTTGGAGATGGCTTGCTGGTTCGATGAGTACATTGCAGCTGAACCCATGAAAGACTACTGCGTATTTTTCGATCGTGTTAAGCTGATCAAAGAGCTGCTTTACAAAACTAATAAAGAACGCAGAGATGTAATGAAACCTTTTGAATGTGTATCTGATTAGAACTTATCCAATACTTTTAGGAGTCGGTAAATATTGAATTTTACCTTCGAACGCTCAAGGGTCAAGATTATCTGAACACAGAAGGTGAAGAATGCTCAAAAGAATCGAAAACTTACCGATACCTTCTTTTTAATCGATAAGGATAGCATAGGACTTGCAATATACATATGACAGTTGTAATGCCATCCTTTTTCAGAGTCATTCATTATTATTAAAATGATAATAATCTTTTCTCAACTAACAAACTCCAAAACAAAAAGAAATGAGTCTGCAAGCGACCAGAGAATGGTGTAACTGATTGATATTGTAAACTGATTTCAATTATGCCCTTGAATTGCACAGATCTCTGGGAATAGTTGGATTCGTAGTAGATGTGAAATCATTATGCATCTGAAAAATTACTGTCGATTAGTCTATTTCATAATATCGTTTGAATGTTAATTAGTTTATTGAAAGACATAATGAGTAATTTCAAATTTTATATAAAGACCTTTAGCAGATGCAAATGCTATCTCTGAGTATTGCTGGTTTACTTTTGCTTTTCAAAATAAGGCTATTGCTAGAAGTTATATTATTATTAACTCAGATCTTAAGGTAAGTAGTATTTAATGTATGGTATGATGACAACTTTTCTACATATTTTTGTGAGAGACCATTTACCAAATGAATTTCATGTTTTAACATTTTCAAAGTTTCTTTAAGATTGGAATCATAGCTTCATCTATACACATTACTTTGACTTTCTTCAAGCTACCAGTTGATTTAAAAGAGGAAAATCTTTTTTTCTGTTATGAGCGAATTGAATTCTCATTTTTTAAAAATTTTTTTGAAAATTATTTTTTTATAATATTTCACATCATCTAACCTTTCATTAACAGAGCTTGCTATCAGCTTAGAAATGAAAATTTTGATTTAATCCTAACCACTGTTCCATCTCAAAGCAACTGTGGTCAGAAGTATCCCTCAATATATTATTACAACAAACTAAGTAATAAGAATGAAAGAAATAGATAATAACAGCTCGAACAATTCTTTTTGACGGCGAGAGCAAGAAACTTTCCTACGATTCGATTCTAATATAACACTCGTTGCCTAACGAGTTTGGAATCAGAAAGGTATCCATTAAATGGATCTAACAATTTCTCGACTATAATTTTCTCAGCTGAAACATGTAAAGCTACCAAATGTAGAAATTGAAAAAAATTCTGTTTACAAAACTTCTCGGATTTCAAACTTCAACAATCATTCATATTTTCAAGGTTTTTTCTGATATTGACTTCCCTACGATTCATCTTGTTAAATTTCAGGCGCTCTGGTCTCCGGTAGAGTTGAGGTCAAGTTAAATAAACTTTTTTGTAAAATTTATAGAACAAATGCTCTTTACTTTGTCGGAAAGTATATTTTACGAAAGCGGATTTTTGAATTTAAAGTAGAACTTCCCGAAGACTTTCGTTACAAGCTTCTTCAAACAATACTTTTCACGAAGATCTCTCAACTGAGCATCATCATTGATGAGTTGCAATAAATTTTTAGATCACTAGTCTTTGTTCTTAATGTGAGTGTAATCAGAAAACCTATTTCAGGAAATTTGCCATTATCAGGCAGTTTTGATCAATTATGTCTTCCCGAAATTGAGAACCCTTGGATCCTTGATAACTTCCACTACTGCTTAATAGATAAAAGCAGATACAAGAACATTACAAAAAATGGACAGACAAAGCAACTACACAAAACATCAATGAATCAGTAACTCTCAACTTGAATAGATGTAGCCATTTACAACCTGAATCCATCTTCCAATACTGAAATATCACTTGACGAATTTCTAATGACTTTATTATTGAGTCAAAACTCAAATTGTGTCCCTTCGGACCATTTCTCAAACATGATTGAAAGAGATTGTTGAAAGCAAATAAAACTTCTCTTAGTTTTCGTTCTTTCGGATTGGTCCATTGTTAAGAGAACATTATGGATCTTCCTATAAAGTCACAAGAGAAATAGAAGCACTGTTCTGAGTTTATATATCCTGAACGTCTTAGGTTCCCTCACGATTACATTTTCGATACGTTTAGGCTAAGTTGAATGAATAAATTTGATTGAACCGCAAAGACATTTTCCTTTTCATAAAGCCTAATTAAAGTTCAATAAAGTGATTGAACAACTATCTTCACCCTCTAGTTCCAATGAAATTGACACTTAAATACTTCCCCTAAGTCCACCAGAATACTCCCGTTGGTACTTTTCTGACATCTCAACTGTTGAATGATCAGCATTATTAAAGCATCCGACAAAAGCCAACTATACGATTTCATAATGCCCCTTCTAGAGCAGCATTAAGCGTTAGAACTTTATGCTTGCTATCAAATGGTGGTGGTAACCTTCTTTACCAGGATATTCTCATTGGGAAAGGCGTCTCTTAGCCAGTTAAAGAATGACTCAGTCTGACTGGAACTTGATTTTCCTATCCCGTAGCATAATATATATATTCGTAGATAGGCTTGGTAAGACATAACTCCTTTCATTTTTTTATGTATTTTTAGCTTTTGTTTTGAAAGAGAGCAATCACTTAAAGCTATTTAAAATCGGAGGGAAAATAGACATATTTGTCTCTGGGAATTTTCTTCCCAAATTGAGGCATTGCTAGCTTTGTATTCGAGCTGTGGAGAAAATGAATTGATAAAACACCTTAATTGCAGTCTGACCAGCATTTTATTTGCAAGTAATAAATTTTATTTCTCACTGAAATGCTAAACAGCAAATGTGGATTCAATTCATTTATTAGAAATATGCTTATTCGCAATACTACATAATCAACCTCCGCAACGCAAATCAGCGACTACGAGCAACTCAAGTTCAATAATGACTCGAGTCTTCAACTGAGCCCATACACGAGCTAAGAAAGATCGCATTTCAAAAGTTTACATTTCCATAAAATATGAACCTGTCTGATGCTCATTCGTGATTGTTGGCCAAATAAAGCATTATCAATAAAAATATATCCCCATTCTATAAAGATTTCAAATAACAAAGAGGATAATAAAAACATGAGAGCTTAATTTAGCTCTATTGTTCACTGGTTTTATATTTTATGAAGAGAGAGAGATATCTTCGCATTTTATTATGCTAATTTGAGGATTTCGTTTTATATAACTTTGGAATTTGAATCAAAACTCACAAATTTCTATTTGCTAGTTCTAATCAGTGTAGGGTTTTTTGATTCAGAACAATTCGTGGAAAATCTCATCTGCTGAAGCTGAAATAAACAAAAATAAAAGCAATAAAAAAAATCACCCTCTACTTTTGTCAGCAATAAAATTCGAATACATAAAATTTGTTTTCAATTGCCACAAAGAATTCTTTTTGATTCATGTCATATCTCGAAGGAAAACGCACGAGAAAGGAGCCTAAAGACTGGAAATGGCTGCCCCATTTGATACTATACTGCAGTCTATCGAACTACCCGATATGGATTGTACTATTAAATATACTACTTGCGATCATACCATTGATGCCCATTCAGTACAATGTCTCGAGAAAAATCTACAAATTTTTACGATATCTTTCAGTACTGATGTATGGGTTGATCCCATCGATCATTGCTTCATGGGGATCTGAACAGCTCGAATTAGCGAAACTAACAAATCTCGCACTTATCATCGCTGTTCCGACGATTTCGTTGAGCTACCGAGATATCCTTTCATTCATACTTGTAAATCTCGGCTCTTGGCTGTATTATTGGAGCGTCAAATCTCCTCAAACCACCATTTTACAATTTTTCGGAAGTCATCACCAGGCCTTTGTTTTCTTTGGAATGCTTGTTGTAGCGTTTTGCAGCCTCTTGCAGTTTGCGAAAGCGCATTCCAAGCTGAAGACCAAGCTAAAAGAAACGAAAAAGCAACTTGAAGAAAAAACGGCTCAAGAAGACGTCTTTCTCCAGTTCTCACACGAGCTCAGAAACCCTGTAAATGCGTTGCTTGGGAGCATCGAGCTGGCTTCTTCCACCACAAGCGGGGAGGAACTGCGAGAGTATTTAAAAAACGCCGCAGTGAGCTCCGAATTTTTACTACACATCGTGAATAACCTTCTGGATTCAAATAAGTTGAAGACTGAAAACTTAGTCTTCAATCCTCAAAATCACGATCTTTTTGGCTTTATTGAGTCGTTTTGGAGAATGACCAGCGCTATGATCAAGCGGAAGCACCTGGAGGGAGCACTCGAGGTCAGCAAGACGGTCCCCAGATATCTGAATTTTGATAAACACCGAGTGACGCAGATACTCCTGAATCTCACTAGTAACGCCCTCAAGTTCACTGAGACTGGGTCGATCCGAATTATTTTCGATTATATAAAAGCATCTGAATTCAACGAGAGCGTCTATGAGTCCTTTGAGCTCGAGGAGTTGTATGATGACGTCGGAGCAGAGTCGGTCGCCGCGAACGCTCCTATGAAACTTCAGTTGAAACCCAGCCGAAAACAAAGCGCGAGGAGAAAACCCACTTCTCTCACCTCTCTTTATTCATTCATACAAGACTCTCAGCCTAATACTCCTTCAACTCAGATCCCGCAGAAGGAATACCACCAACTCAATCTCATTCAAAAGCATTTTACTTCGTCGATCTATCAGCAACGACATGAGAACGCTTCGGGATACTTGAGAATAGAGGTAATTGACACGGGATGTGGGATGACGCCTGAGCAAAGCGAGAAACTATTTTCGAAATACGGCCAGGTTTCGGATGATAAGGAGAAAAGACAAAAGGGAACCGGGCTTGGGCTCTGGATTACAAGAGAGCTCTGTAAACTGATGGGCGGTGATGCGAGAGTGAACAGCTATGAAGGAGTAGGATCCTCGTTTGTCATAGTGATCAAAGCTGATCCGTACAACCCTGAAGTTCCTCCTAACATGCCTGCTAGTATCAGCCAAGACGAAAAGTCCTTTGCTTCACCGCTCATTCAAAAGAGCAACTCAGACACAAACTACCTAAAGCAATATGTAAACAAACGAGCCAGCGAATATCGAGTGCTAATGGCTGACGATACACTCTACTCTCAGGATGTCCTTAAGAAGTTATTCGAGAAGGCTGGAATGAAAGAAGTTACTTGCGTTTCTAATGGTAAAGAAGCGATGGATGAATACAAAAGAAGAGGCCCGAATTATTATGGATTTCTTATCTTCGACGTCAACATGCCGGTGATGGGCGGAATCGAAGCGGCAGAAGAGATTCGAAGATATGAGGTAGAGAATAACATGGAAAACATTCCGATTATTTTCCTCACAGGAGAGTCGTCTGAGAAAAAGAAAAATATGTGTCTTGCAGAAGATGGACCAATCCGAGGGTTCAAGTATATAGTAAAACCTCTTTTATTCACTGAGATCCAACGAATCGTCAGAGAGGTCAAACTCGCAAAGGCTCAGGCCAATAAAATAGACTCTCTTTCAGCGTTAGCTTTTGATGAACCTCAAAAACGAGGCTCATTTGGTGTCTAAAACATTACCTTCATTTTTTACTTTTTAATGGTTGGAGAATCATTTCCATTCAATGTGTTCTCTCTCTTTTTTTTTCAAAATATGTTAAATTCATGGTCATGATCAATTTTTTCGTGCTGAATGTATCAATGCTTGCATTACACAAATACCAATCTCTTATTATTATAATAATACGCTGTCAAACCCATCAATTCTAAGGCTTCGTTCTCACTAACTTTTGTCTAAACCAAATGAGAAACAGCAAATGTATTTAGCATTGTTAGTTTATATAATGTCTAGTATTCGCTTATGCTCATTTCAGAGGAAGCTAGAATCCTAATGGAAACAGTCGGTGACGATTGTGCTCTCTTAAAAAAATATATGTAATTAAAAGATGCGGTGTCTAGCTCAACTATATCGTAGTTGCCAATAAGGAGCGAATCGATGTTGATTCCTGTATTATTAAAGCTGTTGAAATTCTTTCGCGCTTCATTTACGAAGAACGTGGCGTACATCTGCCCACTCAGTATCGCTTCATAACTGTGAGGAATATTTTGCTTTGGGACCCATTCGAATTGAGGTTTCTCTGGATGGAATTGCGAGGCAAAAATCGGGTATTTTTTCCCAGCAATCGCCACCGGCAAGGTTCCGTTCCCAGAGGACTCGTTTGTACAGGCAAGAAGAGTGAAATTGTTCGTTAAGCCTGGGTTAGAGGTCCAGATGTCGGGTTTTACGAGAAAATGCGCATTGAAGTAAGTAATAGCTTGGTTATTGAGGGCGGACTCGACCTCAGGAAGAAGTTCAGCGTACATTCCTCCTTCTCGGCTTACGTTATATAAAGAGATGTTCTTGCTGACCTTAACGAACCCTTCGGTTTGTCTCAAACAAGCATAGTTACCGCTGGACTGGCCTGCGATTATACAAACGATAGCTTGGAATCCCATGCAGGTCCCCCAAAGCGGGAAATGGGTTCCGTTATCATTCATCTTGATGACTTCATTGATGATGATTTCAAGAGTTTGTCCAAAAGGGGTGAGTTTGCTGGAATTAGTGGGATCAGCGAACGCTGAGCTGCCTCCGGTGATTAAAAATCCGTTTAAGCTGTGAAGAATCTGAGTTAGATTGTCATGCGGGAGATCCCATTGTACCGGAACGACTCGTGCACCAGCGGCTTCGATGTATTTAGGATAGGAAGCTGCGAGGTAATTCCATTCAGATGGGTCATATTCTGTGTATTCAGAAGGTATTGCGAGGATTCCGATTACTGGAGCTAGGTTGATATCTGTGTCTGTAGCCCAAACCCCTGAAGTTACTACCGAAAGAATACTAATGAGTAGACAAATTCTGAGAGTTGGCATTGAGATTCGGAAATAATTTTATTAAAGCAGAGTGGAAAAACTTGAGTTTTTTCAATATTTGCTTTAGCATAGACTCTGTATTGAATAGAGCTCTAAGATGGAGTGAAATTTTGAAATTTTGATCTTTTCATTCAAAGACAATCGACTTAATCTGACTTATTATGTTAGTTTTTCAGATGTTTATGGAAGGCCTTGTGAATAATGATAAAATGAAATTGCATAATGCATTATCTCAGAACAAATGTAACAGGATAGCCATTCCTTAACCAGTTGAAAAAAACTGGCAAAATTAATGAATTGAAAGGTCAATGCTCGAGAAGAAGTCTATTGTTACTGATCAATGGCGAATCTCACTCTACGAACTGATTTTGTATGAGATTGATTATTTGCCTGATAGTTCCTGACAGTCAACGAGCCATTTACAGTTTGTTTCATACCAGACACGATATCTTCTTCCGTGTGAACACATTCATTGGTTTGAAACCGTTTTTCGTTGTATTTTTTCAGCCTTTCAAACAGATTTCTCGCACTATCATGTCTAATCTCTGCTACTTGAGAACTATTACTACACCAAAGTGATGCAAATTCCCCTGAAGTCGGTCGAGCCAAGCGGTGTGACCACACACGATGAATCCCTCCGTACTCTGCGTTCACTCTCTGAGGAACTAACTTTCTATCAGATGCAACCATGGGCTTTTTTACAGTTAATTCCTTTTCTTGCTCTTTAAGCTGTCTCATAAGCGCATTCCACACATAGTCAGGGTACTTCTTTTCGTCATAGCTTGCTTTTTGAAGCAGCAAGGGGTTCCAGTCAGCCCTTTTCATATGAAGCGCCTGCTTTGGACCCGCTATCTGTAACTTCTTGAAATTAATTGCTTGTTTCACAGGCGAGTTTTTCTCTGTTTCATCTGGAAAAACAAGCTTTCGAACAGGAGTTTTTGCTGATTGAACTCTCGAATCGTTGATTGAAAATTTATAAGGCAAGCGAGATGAAGATAAATTCCGAAAGAGTGACCCTTGGGCGGCCTTAGAAGTACTTTCCGTAGGACTGCTCAGAGTTTCCATTGGACTAGTAAGAAGATCACCGAAAGAAGTTTGCACTTTAATCTGACTCGAATCAGGGGGCTCTTTTCGATTGGTAGAACGCTGGTCAACCTTTGCAATGGAAGCGGTGGAGATTGAAAAATCGTCTCTTGAGAAAATCTGTTGAGATACGTCTTTCTTATGCGAACGGAATTTACTGGCTGATGTGGCTGGTCTTGTGTCATTTGTTGATAAGCCGGCTGTGCATGCCTTGTAATCAGGGATTTTAAACGGTGATTGGTGAAAAAAAGTGCCAGTAACTGTTCTGCATTTCTGCGAGGAGCTTGGCCGTGACATTGGAGAGATGTGAGGTCCTAACTTATTGAGTTGGAGAGCTTTAACCTGCCTGATAGGGCCTGAAGCTGATCTGTGTAAGCTATCGCTTTTATTCCCTTGGATCGAGGAAGAATGCTTTGATTCAGCATCATTTGATGGGGAAATTATCAGACGATTTGTGTCTGTTGAGTCACGCTCAACAGCCATGGACGTATATGCATCATGCATCGACATATGGTTAAAGGTTTTTTCGCTATCTATAAATATAATAAAAATAAATTCGAGCTTAACTATTGCCCGAAAAAATCACACTGAGCAAATAAAATCTATCAGAGAGAAGAAGCATAATACGATAACGCTTTGGATGAAGGTAAATTAATAGACAGATAACAATTTTAGTTTAAAGGGTGTAGTCTTTGTGACAGATAGAAAATTCGGTCATCAAGGTTTTGCTCTTCTGCAAGAGTAAACTAGTGGGGAGACTTTTCTTGGGTTGAGACTCATTATGAGATGGCAATAAAGATAATTTTGGATATTTCTATCGAGCAAAGAGAGAGAGAAAGATGTAATTAATTAATGGTCGGTTGATTAGTCGCTTAGAGCAGGTATATCCTTTATCGTAAATATGATTCAACTGAGAACGAGGAGATTGAATTTTAGCTATAAATTGAGACTTCTACTCAGATTGAATGTGAAGTATGTAACTTATTTCTGGCAATGCACTCAGCAGGGTTTTATAAATTGGTCCTAACTCTAAAGACTCAATATGTATCCGTTAAAATTATCGAATTTTTTGATTTTAGTTTCAGTTAGTTCCGAACTAAAACAATTGATTCAAATCTCACTAATTTTAATAAACAATCTAATTTTCAAAAAATCACTCACACCTCCGACTTCACACCTTCACTAATGTCACTTTCCCATATCCCTTCTGTATATAAACCTTCCCCTATACCTATCTCACAATTCACCTAGATCCACGACGAAAATCTCGAAACTCAAAAGCAACGAGGTATTTCCCTTAAAGATTTGTCCACCAATGCGAGCAGAGCGTTCGGACGAGAGATATCAAACATCTACGACCACAATGACGCACTCAAGGTAACTTCTTTCAATCTGCCTCAAACCTTATCCTTTCTAAGGGCCCAAAGCCAACCGTCTCATATCAACATAAGACAGGAATTGAATACCTTTCGAAAGCTTCAGATAAAATGATGATTGAAGTCGCAGCCCCACAAGAACAGCCCATGGAAAAGGTGGATAGAGAGAACGAGAAGAATCCTCAATACGTCGTCCCTTATGTCAACGAGATCTTCGAGTATCTTCGTTCTGATGAGGTATCATTCTCATTTCTCACAATATTTCTAAATATTTTCTTCAGTCCAAGTACCTATGCAACCCTAACTACATGACTGAGGTGCAAAAAGACATCAACGAGAAGATGAGAGCGATCCTCATCGACTGGCTCGTGGATGTCCATGCGAAATTCAAATTATTGCCTGAAACCCTTTACATGACGGTCAACTTGATCGACCGCTATTTGTCATTAAACGCCATAGTTCGACAAAAGCTTCAGCTTGTAGGCGTTACCGCGATGTTCATTGCCTCAAAATATGAGGAGATCTATCCACCAGAGATCAAAGATTTCGCTTATGTTTGCGATAAGGCTTACACTGTGGCCGAAATTCGCGACATGGAAGGCAAGATCTTGAGCTCCCTGAACTTCAAGCTGACACATACCTCCGCCTTGAGGTTCTTGGAGAGATACATGCTGGTGGCTCAGCTCGATGAGAGAGCTGCTAACCTTGCGAGGTATCTTGTTGAACTTTCATTGGTGGAGTTTAGAATGCAAAAGCACGCTCATAGCAATCTCGCTTGTGCTGCTATTTACTTGGTCAATAAGCTGAATAGGAGAGAGGCCTGGAGTGAGGCAATGGTGAGAACATCGAAATATCAAGAGAGTCAAATCCGTACTTGCGCGAAGGAATTATGCTTCCTGTTGCAAAACGCGCCAAAGGCTTCGTTGCAAGCTGTAAGAAGAAAGTTCTCTTCAAGTAAATTCAATGAAGTGGCTAAAATTCAGCTGGATATGGCTTAGATACGCCGCTATGTATCAAATCTATTATATCTAAGTTTTTTGATAGAGCTCATACCTTTTTTTACGATATAAAAAAGCGATTATTTATTTTTTGAGAGCCTCCAAGGAATTATCATGTTCTTCAAGGTGGCTCTGCTAGACAAAATTCATTTGTATAAAATCAACATTTTCTCTTCAAATCTTATTTTCCTTAAGTGAAAGATAGACAAAGATGAGGAAATAAAATGCCAGCAAGGATCATCTGTGATGTTTCGTTGCTTTATTCCCTCATTTGCTCATCCTTCTCGATCGCAAAATCAGCTAAATACAAATTATTATGTAATAAGATTAGTTATTATCAAAGCAACTAAGTACTACTTTGCAATCAAGCCAACACACAAAAAATGGATAGATAAAATTTATTAACAAGGAGAGGCTCAATTAGCTATTTAGTTTATTATATGATTCCAATAAAGAGTTTTGCTTTGTTTTACCTTGTAGTTATTAAATTTCTTTTCTATCAGTTCGTTAAGCTTTAAGATCAAAAGATTTTATTTCTCAAAATAAAGCTGATGAAGTTCCGGAATTAAAATTAAAACTGTTTTGCCACTGTGTGATGAATGATCTCGAGTTACTCAATCAATTTTTTTGATTCAATTCGTGCAGTTGTAAAACGGTCAGATTACATTGATCTGATGTTTCAGTTATCATATTAGACTTAAATTGTTCAACCATCCGAACTCGTTACTATTCGAGCACTTGAACTTCAAAAATTTCCATAATGCTACACAGATACTGTCAACCTCAGAAAAATTTGATTTTCATTTTATTTGTGAGCAATAGCTTAAATTTTCATCTCTGTAATCTCGAAATACAATTTACCTCTACATATTTTCTATTTATTTATTTAAAAAATTATTATTATTATACTTTTCTAAGTTTCCGATTTAATTTACATCTTAAAATTGAAAACTTGAATCACTCAAATTTATTTACTATCCCTTAGTTATTTATTATTCACTCTATCAAATGATTGATTCAGGGCAGATAGTAAGTTTACCTTGAAGTTAATTTACTTTCCATTAAAAACGTACTTATATGAATACTTTGCATATTGATTTTATACTGATTCTAAACACCACCGAATTGGAAGTTGGTCGTACTTAGATGTAGTTTATATAAAATCTCACTTTCACAACAAGTATAATATGGGTAGTATAGTAAACCAATACTTGCTTACTAAATCATTGCTGGACTTGCTTTTCGTGACTAATTTACGATATTCTTCATGCCTCTATTATACATAAGCTGCTTTTGTAAAGAATTAGGGTGTGAACTTTAAGACTTTTCGTCGAATTTAATTCAATGGAAAAGGAAATTGGGGGTACAGTTTGAAAATGTTTTGCCTCTAGCCACCAGTGCTATTAATTTCAAAATAAAATTGTTATTCTGAATTAAAAAATAAATTGCGTTCGCACTTTCCTAATAAATTTACAATTTCTAAACACTTGCCCTAAGTGACAAATTGGATTTTCTAAGTGATAGTCTTACTTTCCTAAAATGACGATAATTTGCTTCTTATTCTCAAGCTAAATAGATTATCCTGGGTCTGATCATCACCAACTTTGTTCAGTTGGCAATCTCCTCAATTATCAAACTAATAAGCCATTTACTAATCTATAACATCAGCCCGGAGACGTAAGCAAAACCTGCGACCTGAATCAGTAGGAGAGTCATCCATTCAGAGACAAGTTTTACCACAACTGAGAAAAAAAAATCAAATCACTTCCTTTCCAACAATTTTTAATTTTAGAGGCGCCAGTAGCAACCGTTCACAGTTCCAAATAAATTTATTAATCTTTTTGCAAGAACTATCGCGCCATGAATAAAAAACATTTCGAATCTCCCAAGGCTGTCCTACTAAAAAAGCGCTCTCCAGACTACTACCCTGCCCAGAGCAAATCGGCCAGCAAACAAGACGTCACCTACTCAACCGAGGCAAAGGTCGGTTTAACGATAAGCACATCTTCGGAAAATATCGATAAAAACCCTTACCTCCTCAGCAAAGAACAGAACCTATCCCATTCTACAACGCCATTTGGTGTTCCAACTAGCCGCTCTAACCCGAAACAAGGAGCTCTTGATGCAAAAGCTCAACCGCAATCAGAAGAGAATTCCGGAAAAACAGCTAACGGAATATCTCCGAATACCTTACGCCGCATTACTGCATCCAACTCAAGCTCGCCAACAAAAAGTGAGTCTTTTTAACGCTTTCAGTGTTTGAATACTATTTAGAAAACGAAGTGAAGGTGAAAAAGTTAACGAAACTGAGTATTCAAAACCCGAGCGAAATCTCGAAACAAGAAACGCAGTCCCCAAAAAAAGATACTAAAATACTTTCTCAAAACACTGGAGATGAACCGTTTTCGAGTTACGGAGCATATTTATCACGACTCTCACGCTTAGCAAACTCTTCATCATTGCTTCCAGAGATGGAACGCTCGAAATTTTCTGAAAGATCACATGGGTTGATCAGGACGTTCTGTGCTTGTACTAACCAAGGCTTGGTACGGAATTATAACGAGGATAGGGTGTCGATTATTTTAAATCTGACAAAAATCGGAGGGAAGCAGAATAAAAAAGATAGCTTCAAAGAATGTCATTTCTTTGGCGTTTATGATGGACACGGTGGCAATCGCTGTGCTGAGTTCTGTCGCAATAATTTGCATCAATATGTAATTGAACCTTTTCTGATTTTCATTCAATATTTTACTATTTGGCTCGTAGATTGTAAAAAGCAAGCATTTCCCATCGAATCCTCAAGAAGCCCTTCGCGAAGGCTTTGAGGAAGCAGACCGCGAGTTTCTAGAGATGGTTATGAAAGAATATCAGCAGACTGGGGTCGTCGACAGGTCAGGATCTTGTGCAATTGTGGCCTTGCTAATTGGTAACATTTTTTAAAAATTGGAGTCATGAACTATATTTTTCAATAAAGATAATATATTCTATATCGCAAATCTTGGAGATAGTCGAGCAGTGGCGAGTCTGAATCATGGAACGCAAGTGAACGCATTAACGAGAGATCTTAAGCCCTCGGATAAGCAAGAGCAACGACGAATTGAATTAGCAGGAGGCAAAGTCTATCAGTACACACACTTTTACTTTGAGCCGAGCAATATTAAACTTCATTATAGAAATTTCCCCATGAGCCCGAAAGGACAGAGATTGGATCTCGACCCAGCCACGAATCCTTTTGAAGTCGTTATTCCTTACAGGGTTCACCCAGGCAGACTTTCAGTACACAATTTAGCTTTTTCCCGTTGACTAAATAACTGCTATTAGGTATCCCGGGCAATCGGAGACGCTGAGGCAAAGATAGAAAAGTTTGGAGGGAATCCCAATGTCGTGATTTCGACTCCTGAAGTATTTAAATTACCAATATCTCCAGAGCAAGACTTCATTCTCATGGGAAGTATGAACCAACCGATTTTCGCATTATTTAGTTCACTCCTAGGTGATGGAATTTTCGAAAAGGCAACAAACGAAGAATTAATCTCAGTAGTGTGGAAACAAATGCAGCTTGATGCCAATGCTGACCAGGATCTTCATCAATTCGCTAAAGTCGCCACAGAAGGCGTTGTCAAAGAATCTTTACTCAAGAAATCCCTGGATAATGTGACCGCATTGCTCTTATTTTTACCTGGTTTTGAAGAAAAATTCAAGCAAGAATGCGAAACACGAAGAAGCCTTAATCGGCACAGCTCCAGAAATAAGCTGAAGCTCGATCAGTTCGAGCTACCAAGCAGTCTAAGCCCCGTAAAGATAAATACTCCAAACCGTGCTTCTGAAATCGCCTTTGGGTTCGATAAAAAAGCGATTGCTACTTCCGACGAAAAGACTTTTCGTGATGCAGGACAGCGCAACCCTCTGCGTTCATCACACACCGCCCTCCCCGTGTTGCACTCACCTAAAGCGGGGAACCAACCGAACACTATTGCGTCAGCAAAAAACAAACAGAAGGTCGCTCTGAATTCTTCCAAAGCCTGAGATGTTATTTTTTTGAATATTATTATTACACTATCAAATATTAAAATTTGCTTCTTGCATTTTTTCCTTGTATTCTTAATAAAGCCATACTTCGATTCATCGATGAGATCTGTATATTTATTGAGATCAGCTTAGCTTAAACGACTGGGATCGATAGAATATCCATCAAGCATAATACACTTGAATTTTCTGAGCCATTTTTTTTTACCTCAGCGCTCAATTATTAAAAAAGACAATTATTGGCTAGATTTCAAATAAATTTGCCTTGAAAGACCTTATTTAATAATTTGAAGAAAATCATTCAGAAATCTCAGTGCAATGTTGAGCTTCTTTAAAAAACCAACTTTTATGAAATCGTTATACAATACCACCGTCGCTGCCTACCATGACAACGTCATTGACTATTTTGAAAAGCCGAGAAACGTTGGAAGCTTGAATAAGAACGATAAAAATGTCGGAACAGGTAATATGAAATACCCCATTGTAATTCTCAACTTGAACATTTGCTACGTAATAGGGCTTGTTGGTGCTCCGGCATGTGGAGATGTGATGAAACTGCAAATAAAAGTCAAGGAGGACGGCAAGACCATTGAAGAGGCAGTTTTTAAGGTATATTTTTTTTTAATTTTTTTTTTCATTCGTGATGATGCCAATGATTTTAGACCTATGGATGTGGTTCTGCCATCGCTAGCAGCTCTTACGTGACAGAGCTAGTGAAAGGAATGACATTGGACGAGGCTGTTAATATCAAGAACACAGGTATTGTAGCAGAAATTCCAATTTTGACTATTTTCCTCAAAAGACATCGCTTCTTACCTGAAGCTTCCGCCTATCAAGCTCCATTGCAGTATGCTGGCTGAAGATGCTATCAAGAAGGCGATTGAAGACTATCGCAAGAAGAATGGAAATGCTGAATTTACTGTTGAGACATCAAAATCGACAAAGGAATCGGATGCAGGCTCTCAATAATAACAAGAACAAACAAATTATTTTCTTTGTGATAAGAGGGGTGGAAGCGTTATAAATTTAGCTGATTAAATTCAGAGGAATACAAACTACATTCATTATATTCATTCACTTTATATGAAGCCTTCATAAGTTTCTGTATGATTGCCGTTGAGGATTTCACGCTGGTTCCTCAGCGGAACGAAGAAAATTCTGTATACCTCAGATTCTAATATTTTAATGTTCTGAGAGAGGTAGAGAGTGAGAAAAGAGGATTGACCTATAAATTAGATTGCTCTCCACAAAGTGACTGGAGGCACTCTGCGCACTATCTTCGCTTATTTAAGGCTCAAATGTCCTTCTGTAGCTAGAACTAGACTAATTTAACCTATGGATGATGCTAACTTTGTGCTTTAGAAAGAGCGAATAAATGGAATTCTTCTAGTTGTGGAAATTCTACATATCCCATAGCCGATTTTCATTTACTTGCTATGAGCAATTCTGTTGCTAGATATCAATATTTTGGCAGTTTCAAAGCGCTCTCATCTATTTGCTTTCATCATTGTAGCCTTCTATTTGTCTATGTCGTGAAAAGAAGAGGTTTCTTGTCCATTTCTTTTTCTTACCAAAGGAAACCTAAAGAAATAACCTATAATTTTGTCAAAGATCTCCGACTCATTTCCACGTTCACTAATCACTCTGCTCTTGAAAATAGTAGTAGTTTATTGAGATTATTCGTTGATAAGTCATAGAATCTGAATCTCATGAAGTTTAAGTTACAAGGATGAATTTTTTTCTTATCCCATTATCCCTACCTCCGTAAGAAAATTGAGAAAATACCAAGGAAACTATGAAGAATGCCATCATTGAAAAGAAAATGATGGAGAGTTAGAAGAGCTCAGAAAAATCTCGAGACCATAAGTAATGATCAATTAATCCACTGATCAGCGCATTAAGTGCTCGAGAAAATAAGAAGATCCCCGTTATCTTCAAATTTGTCAACTGCATGTCTCCCTATAATACACAAAAGCCTCTGACAAAATTTAAAATAGTTTTCTCATATAATTTGGAGAAAGAGACAAACAGATTCTTCTTCCTTGACTCACATTCATTATTATTTCTCTAAATTTTAACCATAAATCCAAGATTTTGGCTTGAGGCTCTTTCAACGCGATCAGGAATTATAGAACGAAATCAACACAATTAATATTGTTAATTTTTTTTACAAATACGATAACAAACAATGATATCATTACTACACCTATTTAAGTCTTCGCTGTACTTAATAAACCAAATAAAAAAGAAATCCTTCGCACAGATAAAATGAAAGACATCCATATTGACCAACCTCTTCATACCTCAATTTCAAATCCGCATCTCGCTCAAGAGAAGATCCCTCTCAAACTTTACCAAAGTAACTTCGTGCACCCAAAGACTTACAATGCCAAAATCTGTTACTCAACCGCAGAATTTGAATCGTTCTTCCTCAGACTCAAAGAACTAATCGCCCCAGAAAACAGGGAAATGGGAGACAACGGGATGTGGTTCGCGGGCATGATATTGGCCCTCATTTTCGGAATTAACTTCTGGGTGTTTATCCTTTGGTCTTTGGCAATGGTCTCGATCATCAGAAGAACTCTTGCTGTCCGCAGACGCAGACAAGAGAAAATCATTAAGTATCTTGAGGAAGAGAATGCTAACTATTGGGACGGGAAGAGAAGCAAATGGTCTGTTGATAACCAGTTCAGATTCTTAATTTTCGAGTATGAGTTGGTCTCAAACAGCAATAACTCCATCATTTCAACTGAATTCAACTCGGTAGGAACTCCCGATGCTGGTGTCGTTCTTGATTTTTCTAGTAATTTGAAACCTAAGCAATATATTTGAGCCTCCTTGGTAAATAAAAACTAAGTACATAGCGTAGTGTCTCTCCATTTTATTGGGAGGGACTTTGCGTTTGTTTATTTTTTGAAGAAATTCTTATTGTATTGATTCATATTTAGGTGGAGCTTTCTCAACCAACTCTTATTAGACACGTTAGAAGAAAAGCAATAGAGTCCTTGATAATTTTGCTGATATACAATAAAAGATATACCCCTCGAAGTTGCTTATTTGCCTATTAACTCCCAAGTTATTTGCGTTGTTTAGCCTCAATATGAAAAATGATCCATATCAGTTTTTTTCACCTGGCTTTGCCTCGAGACAAGACAAATCAATCTTCTCTTTCATGCAAGTACTCATCTCTCAGAGCAAAACAAATTTATTACTTTAATGCTTAAATTTTACAAATTTCTTTTCAAGCGATTTGTAGCAAAGGGAAAAAATTTCGCGTAATTTAGCTTCGGTTCAAAATTTTGGGCTGGAAATCAGCTCTTGAAGAGAAAAGTTCAAGTACGCCAAATTTTCAAATTTAAATTTAAATGCCTAATTAAATCAACGAACTCAAGATAAGCAAATTAATAAAATATAATAGAAAAAGATAAAAATTCTCTGAACCTGAATCGAAACAGTCCTGCCCTTATGCAGCCAAATCAGACCCTCATCAGCTTGCCCAACTATGAAATCATCCGTGTCGTAGGTTCTGGCAGTTTTGGTAACGTATTCAAAATCAACCTTTCCTAAATTGGCACACAAAAAGGTTACGTTTTCGAAGCCTGGGACCCCACCAATAAAAGAAGAGTTGCCCTCAAGCGCGTTGAAAAAGTCGGCACTCAACTAAGCAGGGAGTACGAGATCCTTTTCGAGCTGAAAGATTGCGACAACGTGGTCCAAATTCTCGTAAATTGTGCTTTTGGCGGACATTTTTCCAAGCCTTATTAATTAAAAGGACTTCTTCTATTCCAAGACTGACAGCGGGAAACTTATTCAAAACATCGTGTTCGAGTACATGTCTGACAATCTCGAAAGCATGATTGGAAGCTATAAGAAACAGAAAAAGTATTTCTCAGAAAGACAGATCAAATTGTACATCTATCAAATCCTCAAGGGCCTTCAGTACTGCCATAGCAAGAGTAATCCCAATGACCTTCATGCCTGTGGTGCTTAACTGACTTCCGCATTAGACATTGCTCATAGAGACTTGAAGCCTGAGAATGTTTTAATTAATGAAGATGAGAAAATTAAAATATGCGACTTTGGAAGCTCGAAGGTCATTGACCCATTCGGCAAGAATACTCCTTATATTGTCTCGCGTTACTACCGTGCTCCGGAACTGATACTGTGCGTTTCGAAATATGACTGCTCTATTGATATTTGGGGTATGTTAGCTGATAAGTTCCCAATTTAAAGTTATTTTGTTAGCAACTGCGTGTATAATGGCAGAATTGGCCACAAGAGAGCCCATTTTCCAAGGAAAATCCGAGGGCGACCAACTTTTTGCGATTTTTAGAACTCTGGGGTCACCTACAGCTGAGCAGTTCCAGGAATATGCAAAAATGGTGCCTTTTGATGCGAAATTATTTAATGATTTTAAAACTTACGCTCGTCCGAACATCTCTTCAGAGTTCAGCAACAGCATCAAAGACATCGATAACTTCCTTGATCTCATGTATAAGATGTTCGAGTACATTCCCTCGAAGAGAATAACCGCAACCGAGGCGCTGAAACATCCTTTCTTCAAGGATGTAAGGGATAAGATGCTGATTGAATAAGGTGTCTTAGCGAATGAGAAAGCTGTTTACGAAATTTGGAGAGTTAAAATGTTCATTTTGAGATTTTGTATAAATCTCTGTTAGAGTCTCTGATTATAATTATTATTTCAACATTGTGAGTCAGTGAGTGTGTGCAGTTTGCAAAGAGTATAGATTTATATATATATGCATAAAGCTTTGATTATCACTTTAGAGTCAGTCAGTTCTAAAGTCTCTCTCTCCGAAACCGGTTTCCTGCGGGGAATTAATTTGAAGTAATGCTTGAGCCAATTTGGTTAAAAAAATTAATAGAAATATGCTTTTTAATTCCACGTATCACTTTAGTCGAAGTACACATTTTTTAAAAATGTCCCTAAAGAGGAAGTCTTCTGTTCGTGTTCTCATGGACTAAGGAGCGAGTTCCTGAGCAGGAATTCTTTGTTTTAAATTGAATGGAGTTATAGAAATGCTGTGTAAAGATTCTAGCAGGGTTTATCAATGCAAATCGGGTATATAAATCCAAATTGGGGTTTATTTAATAAAAGATTTATTGATCCCTGGGAAAAAGCACGACTAAATAAATGTTGAGTTCAAATCTTTCTGAGTTCTGCAGAGATGAAGAACGCAAAGCTCCTAATGGCTATAAGGTTGATTCAGATAGTGAAGATGATGAATATGAAGAGGAGGAGTCTTCCCAGATCAATGAGAATCCAAGCTTTAGCCGTTATGACTCGCAAAATACTCTGCCACAGCAAGCCATATTTTTGGCATATGTTGATGACTGCCTTGAAGAAATTGTTCAAGAGACAATCAAGAAGAAAGAAGAAACGCTGTTTATCATTCCTGATCTTGAAAATTTCAAATCACAGCTTATTAAGGACAGCAAAAAGGAGGTAACAGTAAACAAAAGCCAGTCTCAGCTTGTTCAAAAAAGGCAAGTTAGCAATCGTGCATACGAAAACATCCAATCTCAAATGAATGTGAGTAACTATAGCGCAGTGCTCAATACCCAGGCTCAGACGCAACAAATCCAACCAAACTTGAATCAGCCTAACACTCCGAGGCCAAGTCTGGATGTGTCGAGGCTGAGAGAAGGTAAGTTCGTCGACTTTACAGCAATTATCAACAATCCTGGAAAAAAGCCGGTACCTCGATCTAGACCAGATGGCACCTCGTATTCTACGAGAAACGTATATCTCGAAGATTGCAATGGAAAAACAATACTACTAAAGCTATGGGATGAGATGGCAACGAATTTCTCGTTCGAAATGGGTGCTTTTGTCAGCTTTACAAATATTGGGGTCAAAACCTTTAACTATCAAAATGAACTAGCGACCACTAAGAACACAAAGATGACCCTTATCAGGTGATATAAAGAAAAAGTAAAAACAATATTTCAGTAAGCGAGGGTATATTCACAGCATTTCACATAATAATTTCGTAAAATTCTAAAAAGCATTTATCAACAAATTTGTTAAGTCAGAGAAACATGAAACAACCAACCCATTAAAATCATTAAACACAACTTCGCTCCCTAACCTAATCCTTTAAGGACTTGTTTAAAACACGCATTGAATTAGTCCCTCATTGAAAATGCTTTTAGCATTCTTAACATATCTAAGAAACCCTGAAATAGTAGACTCTTTGCCACTGAGCCACTCCATTGAGCAGGCTTTTGAAGACTTAATTTGGACTCTACTCATTGTCTCGATCTTTTGTATGGAATTTGAAAGAATCGTTATTGCTAAGAGTAGCTTGACGCACGATATATGATCGCTCGATCATGTTAATATCAATGATCAGCTGAAAAGCCAACTGCAGCTTTCTGAATGGTTTCTACATCTCACTGCTGCATTTCTCTCTTTTAAACTCATCCAATAGAACCCTTCCCCTTCAGATTATGATCCCTTCGGTCTTATCTATTTCCTCTTTACCACAATTTTAAAACAAAGCCTGAAAATCTTCCGAGCAATTCAGGTAAATTTTACAGACAAATCTTGAGCTGGTTGCAAGTCTAAAAGTCTAATAAAAACTCAAATGATGGAAACGCCGCTTTTCACGGACGGCACAGATATCTACAATGTTCCTTTATTCACAAAGGACATTAGGAGCATGCTGCCTTCGATTTTGTCCGTCATTTCCACCTTTATTGTCGTAATTGTCTCGATTTATGGAAAATTTTGGAAAAAAACTCTTTCGACGATGATATTCTCGATTAATCTCGCAGACTTCATTTTCTTTTCCGCCAAGACCTTTGTCCTGCTCTACCAGCCAATTACCGACTATGGTTGCCAAATCCTCCAAGTAATTTGCACTTTTGGACTCATCTCTTCAGTGACATGGGGATGCATCTTCGGTCATGCTTTTTATATGGTGCTAAAATACAAAAATCTTCTCGTATTAAACAACTATTGGAGAGTATATCTCACAATTTCGATCATGGTCCCATTGATGGCCCTTTTTGGTGTTTTTTTCACAGATAACATCCGCTATGTGGATGGCGATTGTATCTATCAAGTTATTCCTGATAAACTCGATTATTTGCTGCTACTACGGCTCCACGGACCTATCGTCATATGCATCATTATGAATGTAGTATGGTACATCCTCGCTATTAGAATTCTAAGGGGCATTGTCTTTACAGGATCTCTTAAGGAGACTTTAACGCTCATGATCTATCCCGGAATCTTGATCGTATGTTTGGGACCTATCATCACTGTACATACATTGATTCAATTTGGAGTGCGTCCGGAAACGATTTTAGTCGAGTGGATGAGAGGTCTCGCATACTCAATGGGATTTTTTGATGCAATGATTTACGGAGAGGGCGTTAAAAGCACTTCTCGTAATCTTTGCAGGAAAAGGTGTCGATTCGGCCGACAAAGTATAAAGGGAAGCCGGACTACCACTAATGAGCTGGAAGAGACATTTTTAGCGAGCAAACCTCGAGTCGACTTTCATGAGAGTATTGGATCAGTGAATTCACTCACAAGGGTGAAATTAGGCGATCAAGATCTTGATAGTGGAGGCTCTATCAATTAGTAGGGTGATTCGCTGTGTTTTGTTTGGTTTTTTTGTTATTATAGAAGTTGGTTTCATTTTCTCAAATATGGTGTTGTTTCATTTTGTGTATTTTCTTTTTTCTTTTGAAAATATGCAGTGAGATAGGATCGCTTTTGCAAGTTTTGGACCGCTTTAGAGGTATAATTCTATAAATGTATGGGTTTTTCAGGTCTTCGGGATTTTGGTTGTAGGTGATCTTGAAGTTTATGGGATGAAAAAACAAATTTTTGTCAGAAAAGGAATCTGCTCTTAAATGAGCTCACCCTAAATTACTCGTTCCAGTTTTTCGCTTTGAAAACAACATTATGAGAGGCTCCATGATTGTAAATATTTGTCATATGTAATATATAACGATAAGGGACAACCTCCGATTGTTTTAAAGAAGAGATACCGACAGAACTCTAAGATATTTGAGCTATACCCATCATCAACTAAAGTCAAAAAATTATCAAGCAATACTCTCTTATTAACAAAAATTGGTTTCTGGGTAATCATTGCTATAAACTTATTAGATCTTTAGCAAAATTATCTATGGCAAGAAAACTGTTAAACTCAAAATAACATCGATGGAGTTAATCATTTATGAATTTTGTGACCTTCACTGGCCTTTTTCTCCAAGTACTGCTTCATAGCTTCTGATTTTGGTTCCGCAAGGCACGGAATTGTATCAGTCACTTGCACACCTAGTTTCTTCACCAAATCCACTTTCTGCGGGTTATTCGTCATTAATCGAATACTTTGAACCCCCAAAGACTTCAAAATGTCTCTCACAGCCTCAAATCGATAAGAAGGAGTACCTACATTCAAATTATTAACTCAACAATCAACTTTTTGCTATTCATTACTTGGACAGAGGCTACCGCTCTCTTGGTTCAGATATATAAGGATTCCACCATGTTTCGCAATGTACTCTTTCGCATGCGTGACCTGCAGCTGACAATCGCATCCCAATGACCCAAAGATTTCACTCGCAATACAGGCATCTTGCACTCTGACGACTACATCTTTCTTTTCCTTATCTAAGCAGCCGGTTGGATAAAGTGCAATGACGTCTCTAGTACTGCTACCGTTACGATCATGATACACTGAAAGAGTGTGATCTCCATGCTCTGTGGTTATAGTTTCTGTCAAATATAAACGGTATCTACTATTGTCAACGGAAGGGTCTGTAGGATAAAGAGGCAAGAAATCAAAACGATGAATATTAAGCTTGAGATCCCCTGAAACTGGAATTTGAGTTACGTCCTCTCCTTCCGTGTACAACACAATGGCTTCTTTGATCTGCTCGGGTTTCACTTGAGCTCTAAGCAGTAATTCATAGACAGCCCGTAACGTTTCTCCTGATGTAACGACATTATCCAAAATCACGATATCTTTTCCTTCGAGTTTTTTCGCTTCACGTTTGTCGAGATAAAGCGTTTTTTTATCGATGGAAGTAACCGCACAGTAATCAATGCTAAATGTTTCGACATCGGTAGGCTTTTTGCTTTTCGCAACAATGATTCCGTCTATCTTATAGTCAGATCGTAAGCGATGTGCGATTGCTATCGTGCTAGCCTCAGGAGTTACGAAATAAGGATTTTTGAAGCCGGCTTGAGCGATGCGCTCCGCGATTAACCGTGCTCCTTCAAGGACTAATCCATCAATATCATTGGTTTTGAAATATAGAAAGCGACCAGTGCCATCTGGAAGGTCGCTTAAGAAGATAGGCACAGTAAAGTTTCCAAGTTGCAAGTCGTGAGTCATATGAGCGTCACAATAGTTCGAGATGACTCTTTGATTATTAAAACGAGGAGTATTGGTGCAGAGATCACATTTCTTCTGGTAGAATTGAAGTAAAATTTCTGGAATTGGGACGACGCCTTCTCCTCCAAATTCTTTTCGCAGTTCCATGAGCATCTTTCCAAGGGTGTTTTTCCCAGTACCATTTCCGCAATCAGACCAGAAAGGATCGTGACCATTGGGTCCATTTTCGACAAGGTAGGCTCCTTTGGTCGCGAGTAACTTCTCCTTTAGTTCTTTATCTGCGAATTTATAGCATAATACCTCTCTCATCGTTTTTTCTCTGTCCCATTTGGGATCTCTTGGGCATTCCTTCATGAGTTTGCGAGCTAATTCGAAAGCGGTTCGGCCTGCTGCTTGCTGAAATTGTTCTTTTATCTTTGGATCTTGAAGAAAATCGAATTTGAGATATTGATATAAGCCCTCAGAACATTGAAATGTGCCGTAGTCACTGTGAACTGGATGCTGATGGAAGTTGCTTAAGAAATTATGCTCAGGATGCCTTGTTCTAGTGAAAAAAGCAACATATTCTGCGTCATTTGAGGTTGAATCAGCTTTTAAAGGTTCCATTCTATAAGATTTGTTTATGTTGATCAGAATGCGGTGGTAAAACTTTATTTTAATTAATTTGGTTGTTCATTGCGGTATATTGGGAAGTCGGTTGGGTCATTAAAGGAAATTTGCCTTATTTTCATCACTACTAAGCTCAATAATTAATAACTGTCTTTTATATGTTATGCTGTTCAGTAAAAAAGGAATGGAGCGAGCAAGCAAGCAAATTGAATTTCATTCGAATGTAAGGACATTCTGATTTCAAGGCTTTTACGATTTGGAGTTCGGTTGCTTCTATGAAGAATACTTCAAATTTCAGATTACAAAATTGTTGATGAGAAATAGTCTTCCAGGATTTTTTGGTTTTACTGTGATAAGAAACTTGATTGAAATGAAGAAAACGAGAATCGCATTCACGAAGCTGGCTAAACTAACTTAGAGATTATTGCCCTACATATGGTTAGAACAACGTTATTAATTATCGGCTAACTGATAACTGCTTTGATGTACGGACAGAATTAGCTTAATTATGTAGTTTTTCCTTTTTAACATTTTGAATTGCCTTCTTTAAGTCATGGCAGCAATAAATCGATTAAATAAGTATTTTCCATATATGTATGTTGGTTTGGGCGAAAAATTCACGGGATTCTCGAAATTCCATAGCTTCTTCCTTAATTTTAGGGTATAAGGTCAAAAGAATTAGTAAAGAAAGAAGAAGAATAAGAAATATTTTAACCAACTTTTTACAAGGCTTTATGCAGAGCACAAAAGTAATTTGATTTATTTCAAGGAAGCGAAACATCAAAATCTTTATATTCTTGCTAACATTATGGAAAATGAAATATTTCTAAAGCTCACGAATCTAAAATGCAAATATTTATCCCTTACAAATAAGAAGCAAGTGTTTATTCTGATCTCATGTCTTACATTCAATAAGAGAATTGAATAAGACACCATCCTAAATGCCTGAAGATATCAATCAATATTTATATTTTCGAGCGAAATATCAAGAATCAAGCGTTACCAACTTATTTTCGATTCTCCTAAATTTTGATCAGATTCCCTCAGTCCCTTTTAGAGCTTATTTTCGATTTCAAATGTAAAATTTGATCGAAATATAATTGTCTATTTTAATTTTCATTGGAACCATGGACCCGAAACTAAGCCAACTTTTCAAAGAACTTGGAGACATTTATGGTATTCTCGGCATCGAGGCAACCGACGATAAGAAAAAGATTGAAAAAGCCTACAGGAAAATGGCCAAGAAGCTTCATCCTGACTATAACAAAGCGGCTGACGCAAATGAAGCTTTTAACAAACTAAAGAAAGCCAGCGAGGTCCTTTTGAACCCAGAAACCAAGAAAGCATATGACAATCAGCTGAAAGGAATCCAAGAAACAGCAGAACGCTACAAAGAAATGAGGAAAGAACGCGCCCATTTCGCTGCTGACCTCCTGGCAAGAGAAAAACAAGAAGCGGAACGAAAAGAGCGGGAGAAAAAGGATCTCGAGGAGCATGAAAGACGAAAAAAAGAAAGAGTAACCTGAATTACCTTGAATTTTAGTCTAATCAGCATGGATTTTAATAGATTGAACGTATGAATAAAGAAAGAGAAGAAGAGGAAGAGCGTGAGAGAAAAGAGCTCGAGGAAGAAAGTATTTACTACTAATTTATCGCATTATTTACTGTGTAATTTATTAGAGAAGAGATTGGCGAAAAAAGCTGCTGAATTCACGACTATTCAGGTCAAATGGCCAAAGGATATCAAAATATCTTATAATGAAGACATGTTGAATATGATATTTTCAAAATATGGCGAAATCGCGAATGTTATCGTTTTGGAGGACAAACGCAAAGCATTTATTGAATTTAAATTCCGGATTTCAGCGGTAAGTATTCGATGTGATTTTCTTGTGCTTATGAGCTATAATAATAGGAAAAAGCTGCAGAGGAGAATAAGAAAAATCGAGCAGAGAAACTCATCAAAGAGGACTTGAAAGTCAAGCTGTTGCATAAAGATTCGAAAAAGGTGAAGAAGGAGGACGGCAGGAAGGATATGAACTTGAGCAGCGAGAATCTGAATCGGATAGCAGATGTTTTCAATAGTCATTCAGATGTTTTTCGGAGTACGTATATGGAGGAAATGAGGCGCAATGCTGAAAGGAAAAAATTGCTTGAAAAAATCGTGAGCTCGGAGGTGCTTGATACTTAAAATGGAATTTTCCTATGATTACATGTTTTCGTGGCATTTTCTTCCTGTTTCTAGAGCTGAGAAATGTTTTTGAGCGAATGAGTTGTTTTCTTTTATTTGTAAAAGGCTTTTGGGGATGAATTTGTAAATTACTGCGGTCCCGAGACTCGAATAAAAAAATTTGCTCTTAACACTCACCTGAGGAGTCAAAAAGAAAAGAATTGTATAGCCATTCCTCAGAGTAATGAGAAAATGAAAATAGTATGATGTTGATCATTCTTGTGATGAATTTGAGCAAGAGACGAAATTGCTCAAATTCAAGGGTTTCTACATCATCATGGAAGCATAAACAATTTAGATTTGAATTAATTAATAACTAAAGAAGCTAAGTGCTAATAAGAATTAGATACTGCAAAACTGCATACATATATACAAAGAGTCTTCATACTTTTCGTCCTTTAAATCTCTTACGGAATGAATGTGAATAATTTTGGGAGGTGAATATTTTTATACGTGCAGATATAGACTTAGTTGTGAATTTTTCATGTTTAAAACATGCTTTCTTTACTTTGGCATCCTCAGTTGCAAAGCCAACTCTGAACGGACAGTTTTATCGAGTTTTATTCTCATTACTTAAAATTTTATTCGTCAGCAGCAAACTTAAATAAAATTCTCAAGGATCAAGCCAAAAGCTCTAACTTTCAAATGAATCGCACCCGGATCCCAGTGCCTGAACGATCCGATGTTTCAAAGCTTTCAAAGTCTCCTGATGCTCTCAGAACGACGCAAGTCGCTCAATCCCGAGCAAGAGGAGCATCTCAAAATAAAAGCGATATTAAACACAAGACAATCAGAATCGAATACGATGATGGGCTACAAGTCACTTTGAAAATTGAGTTTGGAATCGCTATCCCCTCCGGCAAATATACAACGACTTGGTTACTTCAAGAAGGCAAGTCCCAACTAGAAAAATCCGCCAGGAGTCAGGGAGAAGAAATCGATATCAATTCTATTGCAGCTTTCCAAACTTCAGACCAAAATTTAGAAATTGATTATCGGCTTACTCTACCAAATAAAAGCCTTGATGTGCTTCCTGATAAAATTACGCTGGCTCCGTACATAGGGACAAAGCGATTAAACACAAATTTTGTCCTGAAAGATTTTGAGATTATCAAAGCAATAGGGAGAGGTGGTTTTTCGAAAGTTTACTTAGGTAATGCTGCAAATAACTAACTTTGGTGAATTTACTTATATAATGCTTGAAATAGCAAGAATCAAAGAGACGGGTGCGTTTTGTTGCTTGAAAAGCATGAAAAAGGATCTATCAGGTGTTTATCAAGAAGTAGATAAAGCATTCGAGCGCGAAACCGAGGCTTTGAGTGAGATCAAGCATCCCTTCATATTGAAGCTCATTGGGTCATTTCAATCGGTAAAACCCTCATGATATCATTTTTCAAACATCTTTTACAAAATAGGGGAGTTATTCATATTTGGCTCTTGAATTTGTCCCAGGCGGTGATCTTAAAACTCATTTAGATCGACTGAAGTTCTTATCTGAAAGTGACGCAAAGTTTTACTTTGCAGAGATCCTCCTCGCTTTTAATTATCTGCATGAGAATAACTATATCTACAGAGATATCAAGGTACAAATGACATAACAGGGGATATTTTCGAGTACTTATCGTTTGTATGGAGCATAGGCTGAAAATTTTTTGATTGATGCTGACGGTCACATCAAATTGGTCGATTTTGGCTGTACTAAGAAAATCGAAGGTCCTGATGCATTGAACTATTCATACTGTGGAACTTTAGAGTAAGCGCTACACTTTTGCATCTCTGAACTCGTAAAATCATGATTATAGTTACATGACTCCAGAAATGGCACAAAAGAAAGGCTATGACATCACTGTCGACTATTACGGGCTTGGTGCATTGCTGTATGAGATGGTAGTTGGAGCGCCTCCTTTTTCTAAGTACACTGAGGAGGAAGAATTAGTCCAAGCGATAGTGCATACAAAACCGCTTATCCCATCAAAACTTTCGAGCAATCTACGTGACCTGCTTTCGCGTCTCCTCGAGAAGGACCCTAAAAAGAGAATAGGTGCAAAGGATGGAATAAAAGAGATAATGAGCCATTCGTGGTTTACTGATGTGAATTTCGGTTTGATAATGGATAAAAAAGTCATTCCTCCGATTAAAATCGAGCTCAAAAGACTCTATTTTGGGCCTTTAGACGACTGTATTGATATTAGCTCTGAGGAGGCAGCCAATGAGTCTAGCGTCGACCTGGATAACATGCGTGATGACGATGATTCCCTGGAAGAGGATAAGCAAATAGATAATTTAACCGATACGATTCCTGATGGAAATACCCTGGCACTCTCGCAACAACCGCTGAGATCAAACAATCTCGGAACACTCGAGAAAGCATTTCTAATGAACCAAAATGCTTTACAAGATGCGAAGAATGAGCTTTTCAGACATGCTACAAAAGATCCTTCCTTTTCCAAGATAGATCATCCTATTTTTCCACAAAAGCAACCAGAGATCAGGGATTCCAAATCTAATTTGAAAATGAGCGACGAGAAAAATAAACCCAAGACAACAGAAAATCCACCGAACAAGAAATTTAGTTTCCTACAGAATTTTTCATTGAAGAAATTTTATAAGTGAAGTTATTTCCTAATGAATGGAGTTGTACCTATAGCTGTCGCTGGAGGGGGCGAAACTATTCATGTTACAAATGGTTGAAATTGATTACTCAATAATATTTGCTCTTTTACTTTCCATCACTAAAGAACGCAGCTTCTATTTCTTATATGTCTCCGTGACATGTAAATAAAGGACAGGACTAATTTTATTGCGTAAAATATTATTGGATTTTTATTTATCAGTTAAGCTATGGTCTCTCGATCAAACTCAGCAAAGAAAACACAAAAAGGGCAGACTAGTCCAACCGAAGACATCTCTGACAGCAAGGAACAGTGGATTTCACAAAAATTCATCGACTTAGAACCTCTAGCTAGATTTGGAACTACTGCGAAATGGTGTACAGCATCTCTGACATCCAATCCTAAAGAGACAGTTGCGTTGAAGATCAACACGGTGTTAAGTCCACAGGATTTCGAGATTACATTGCTTTTTTTGGAGCGTATGATCGGATATCGTCACCCTAACATCGTCACTGTCATTGAATTCGATGTCATGACACTTGAATCCGAGCGGCAGACATACCTAGTGGCATACGAGCTCGGGGCCGGATCGTTACAGTCAAACCTGCAGAAGAACATTAGATTCGATAAACTCGCTGCAGTGCGTTTCTTGGTTGATGCGCTGACGGGGTTAACATATGCAAAGGAGCACCACGGACTTTACCATGGAAATATAAAGCCGTCTAAATTCATTAAAATGTCCAACGGGAGTTTCAAGCTTACTGATTGGGGACCGTCAATAGCTTTAAAAGGCAGGATATTGAAGGATTGTAAGAGCATCAAGCGCACACAAGTACCTGATGAAGAGTTCTTACCTCCTGAATTAATTTTCAGAGGCAATAAGAAGTCCATGAGCTTAGAGGAATGCTATGCGGCAGATATATTCTCATTGGCCATCACAACGATGGCGGGCTTGGGATGCAAGGTGTCGAAATTAAAGGAAGCAAACACTGATTTGAAATGTTATGTGAAGGTACTCAATGAACTTCTTTTGGATATTGAGAAGGTTCATGGAATGGAATTCGCTAATCTCCTAAGGGACATGACCCACTTCGATATTTCAGTCCGGCTGATAACCTCTCAAGCCAGCTACCGCGCAAATCGGCTGCTGGCGCCACTAGTTGGTACACCAGTAAAACGACAGGTAGAGTCTCCGCGCAAATCGATGAGAGGAAAGAGCGCTGACCTTCAGGTCAACCGAAGCAGAGGAGGCATGGAACCAAATGACCCGTTTTTGGACAGCCTGCATCTGAGATATCAGCAGTTTCAAGAAGATCTTTACAAAAATTTAAGCGGAAAGGGTGGAAAATCTCACATAGATCCCTCCCATAAATACCCTTACTTATATAAATCCTCTTTTATTGAAGACCCACTCAATCAGAAAAATCATATCGAATTGCTTCATGAATCGAAATTGGAAGATCTGTCTGAAACATATGATCCGGTTCTCAACAGGAATAAAATCCCTCAAGAAACCAAAGAATGCAGAGCTTCATTCTATCATAACCTCGGACTGGCTTGTCAAAGAGCAGGCGATCTGAAAAAAGCTTTGAATTATTTGAATCAGAGCCTTAGCTATGCCGACTACGATTCCCCTTTGCTAATGGGCAGAATTCTCAATAACATCGGATATATACACCGGAAAGCCAAAGATTATGAGAAAGCAAGCAGCGTACTCCACCAGGCGCTCGAAGTTCGGTTGAATTACCTCGAAGACGATCATCCAGACATCGCAGACTCATATCACCACTTAGGATTACTTTATATCGAGATGGATAATAAGGAATTGGCCTTGAAATACCTAAGACAAGCTCATGATGTAATCACTAAAAATGACTTGAAGACCCGCTCTTCAGAGGAAAGGATCGTGTCTCTCTTGGAAGACCTCGGCGATCTATGCTTTTCTCTTGAGCAACCCAATGAAGCTTTGACCTACTATCAGACTAGTTTAGAAAAGCGGGTCAAGAGGTCTGGAGCCCATGGAGCTGAAGTCGCAGCGTTATGGATGAATATCGGGTTGGTTTATGAATCGCTAAAGCAGTATTCTAATGCCATAGACGCCTTTTTGAAAGCAAAGGAAATTCGAAAGTATACTTATCCATCCAATCACCCAGCGATCGCTCAAACGGCGTATAGTTTAGGGCTCAATTACAAATTAAAAGGGGAACTTGAGCTCAGCAAAGTATTTTTGCATAACGCGCTGCTGATATACGAACAGAATTTTTCCGAAGACCATCCAGCAGTAATAGCGACCAGGCAATTGTTAGATTAAGGCAAATAATTTAAGCATCTTGTAGCTAGATAACATACTTATACAAACAGGTCCTCTGTTCTTTGTTCAAACAAATATAATTACTGATTCTTACAAATTACAATTTTTCACAAAACGATCAAGATATACAAATACATCAAAAACTTCCTTCTAAAAAGCGCTTGAAATCTAAGTACTTAATCGGTTTTTCAATCTCTGTGACCGAGCCAGCAGCGACCACTTGAGAGAATTGGCTTCATTATCGGAAAGTCTGCCGTCGCTAAACATAAGCTCATTCCCATCCATTTCCAAGCAAAATGTATCAGAGGCTCTTAGAGTCAATTCATCTAAAGAAACGAATTTTCCACTATGAGGGTTATAGTTTAAATGAAGATGCAAGAATCCTTGGTCTTCGAAGTCCGTATTCCAATGCAAAGCTCGCCGATGGAAGCTTTTTTCATTATAGTCTTTCAAAATTGAAGAGATCTTTGCTCTGTAGCATTTGCGAATGTATAAATATATTGATATGTTGAGGAGAAGGAGCACGACGCCTATCACAGTGTAACTAATAAATTTCGTTGCCATTGGAAGGTTGTCGAATCCATAACTGAAAATAACAATCAAGCTGAAGATAAGAGCGCTCATTGAGACGAGGGAGATGAGAGCGGAGCTGTAGTTCTTCGTACCTTCTCGAATGTCGCCGATGAGCATAGCATATTCTACGACTCGAACTCTTTTGTTTGTTTTCTCAGGATCGAAGTAAGCGATTCGATTTTGTTGGTCGCAGGTGATCACTTTGAATTTGGGAAAGACAATGTAATAATTGCAGTCATCAGATCCTGGAAGGAATGAACTGTCAGGAGCTTTAGATTCTGTAGACACCATGAATATTTTGGTTATTTACACAAAATTTTATTTTCGGAATTGGATCCCAAGCTTACAAAAGAAAAATATTCATATTATCTTTGGTTTTCAACAAAATCATTGGAAATTTGTCTTCGAATTTATGAGAATGTATATGTCCGTGAAATAATGAATGAAGAGCAGAGCAAGGTCGATCTCATCCGCAATTTTTTTCTTAATTCGAGTTCAGGCATATTTGATCGGGCTACTATGCATCTTCAAGGAACAAGATAGTTTGGTGAAAATGAACGAAAAATTAAGATATCTTTATATTTTTTACAATCGAATGGATTTCTATTGATTTATTAGTCCAAGTTAGTTAGTTCCATGAGTTGTATTAGCATTCAATCACAAGCACAGCAATTTCATTGAAATCAGAAAAATTCAAAGTGTCATCTTTTTGCGATTACAAGGGCATCATAATTAGATTTCTCAAGTAATTTTCTCCCAATTAACAATTTGTCGGCGTCCATACAAGGCTACATGTAGTTTAAGGGATTTTGACTCAAATGTCTTCGTTCTGGTCTTCAGTTTGGTTGTTAAAATTTATCTCGAGAAAAATACCAAGGAATGATAATACTTCATTCTGCAGCCAAGTAGAGCCTAGCATCATCCTATTCGAGTAGATCAATTTCTGCTCAAATCACACTTTATTAGCCGAATTTAGAAAATTCTTGAAAGCGTTATTGCTGTCGTGCAAGTCAATAAAAATGAACAAAGCTGGTGCCACTAGCTGATTAATTGACTTAATCGAAATAAAAGTACGATTATATCATTTCAAATCCTTTGGAAGAAGAGTTCCGAAAAACGTCTTCAGTATGCAGTCATCCATGGAGCCTAATACAATCGATCTAGTGAGTTATCTCACATTTTTCGAGCTTCAAGACTATATTACCAAACGTCCGAGTCCTAATCTAGAGACTCTTACCAAAGTTGTCAAACAACACACTACAAAGACCTTCTATCAGAACGTCGACCTCCAAACAAAAGCCGTCCGTGGGGACACCTTCTTAAAGGAAGATTTGGCGATTTCTTCAATACAGAAAACAATGATTGACGATAAAAGAGGTGGAATGTGCTTTGATCAAAACCTTTTATTAGAAGCCGCTTTAACCGCACTCGGATTCAACGTGAAACTGGCCGCAGCCTGTGTGTTACCATATAATCCGGAGCAATTACCAACACATTCAGTCCTCTTAGTCGAGATAGACTCAGAGCATTATTTGGTCGATTCAGGTTTTGGGTTCAATAATATACGAGCTCCACTGAAATTCGATTTCAAGGGAGATCAAGAGGTGACAGTTCTTGGACATGAGAGATATCAACTGATTGTGGAACCAACTTACTATAAGATCAATCATATTACCCTTGAAGGCAAAGATTTAGGGTACTCGTATTTTATGCGAGAAGGAGACTTTCCAAGGATAGCTACTAAAGATGAGGTGTTAGCGAACTATGAACGGGGGATGAACAATAAAAAAGAACTTGCGATTAGAGACTCGAAATTATATGTTGGAGGGTATAAAGGTGAGGGACGCATTGGGCTTAGTTTTGATAAGAAATTGAAGTCCGGAAACTTGCTCAGCCAAAAAGACTCCATCTCGGAAGTAATAAAAGCGGAGGAATATAAAGATTTTGGAGAATTTGTCGTCGCTGCGAAGAAATATTTCGGAATCGAGGTACCAGCCGAACTTCAAAAAGCATATGAATGCAAAGAATGATTTTAAGCATACAGATTTAATGAGTGTTAATGCAGTGGGTTGAAAAATGAGTACTGCTGACATTTCACATGAATAAATGTAGATGATGATAAAAATTTGCTTGGCGCTTTCGTGTTTATACTATTTCTAATTTGTTGTTTAGGAGAATTTGTCATTTGTTTCGTTAAGTGTCCTCTCTAATCAGCAAACGTCAAGTGAACCCGCTTCTCAGTGATCCAATAGATATTTTTCCTGAATAACTTACAACGAGCAATATTATTGTTGAGTTAAATACCAGTTAGTCGTAAGAGCCAAATATCAGGAGTGAAAAGCTTGAGATCGAGAAGGTTATTCCAGAAGAATGGAAGTTGAAGACAGAATGGGTACCCTTTAAATTTGTGGTCTTTAAATCGATGAGAACACTCTACTATTTACACGAAGACGACAATTCCCAAGTAACAAACAGAATAGCGAGATTAATACCCATAATTTGTTGAAGACACAACCAAGATTATGCATAGAGTTATTTTTCGATTAAGCGAAGAAATGTATTTCCAATACGAATCTGTTTGGAACATTTGGTGTGATTTTTGATCTCATCAAGTGTATTTCAAATAGCGTTGGATTGAATCTGTCCTTTTTGTTTTTCTCCAAGGAGAGAACAATAGAGTAAGGAGCGAAAATTTGGATTTTTTAACATTGCAATTCTTCTTGAAATACAGAGAGCATTGGTTTTAATTTATAGGCTGACATTAGATACAAACCTTTACGCGATCCTTCTCAACCTAAAGCGAAGTTTTCCCACCAAATTCTCTTTGAAAAGTACACCGCCGATGCTTGTCTCGAATTTGCTTCGCGCTGTAGATTAAGTATCATACAGATAACGTAACTGAATTCCTTAACTTAAGTTCTTATGCATAAACTGTCTCTAAATAGATCCACTTTAAGCAACTCAGGTAGGCTATGGAAAATAGAGGAGCGTTAAATAGTCAAAATTCGTAACTATATAGTCCTTGCGCTAAGCTGAGCAGAAGAAGCTTTCATTTATTCAAAGCCATCAAAGTTTCACGACAATAGACTGGATTCTTACTTCAAATAGTTTTCATAACGTTAGTCGATGATTTTCTGGTCCTTATATGTACCATCATTCATAACTAATTTGCTTTGAGCTCATCTCGACTAAACGTCGAAATCATACCAAACTTGATAAAATTTTTTTATTATGCTTTTGATTTAATTTTTCTATGAGAACTTCGTGATAACCAGTTCAAATTAATTTAATTCGGGAGCTAAGTACCCCTGAGGTTTTTGTCAAAAAAGTTCTATCAAGTTCTCTTGTTCTGAAAAAAGGAGACAGTGGAACGACATTACCTTGGAGGAAGCAGTATGATGTTTATAAGCAAACAACCTTTTTTTACAAAAAAATGAAGAATTTTTGAGATTTCTCATTCATTAAGGAAGTCAATGCAGAGAAGATGACCGCGGTGTACAAGAACTAACGTTTTCACCAAATAAATAGAATTTTCGAGAAAGGAACTGAACAATCAATTAATTTATTTTAGCGACTCAGAGCTTCTATTTTGCCAAACCAAACTAGCAGTGTATGGGACCGATTTCGGTACAAAAAAGGTGAAGTGTTTTGAAAAGGACCCTCCCAAGGTATCGAACTTTTGAACATTTGGGACTGTTCGAGAATTCTCCAACTTTTGGTGCAGTGCCGAGCTCTAATAAATTAATGAAAACAGTACGTAATCGCTAAAATCGAGTTTAATTAACATAGCGATAGTGATAATCTAACTCCTGCTTATATTCCCAAAATACAGTCTCTTGCTCTTGTATTTTTGCTTAATCGCCTTCTCGCTCCGAATTTATTCCTTAGCGCGTAATCAGAATTCATAGAAATGCGCTCTTCCTCTCCTCGACTTGCTTTTTTATTACTGATCGCCACCAACAATTTACCTTGATTTGGGAGTTATTTAAATTTAATCGTTAATTAAGCCAGCGGTAATATTCTCCGGATCAATTAAAAAATACCTCAGAAATCAGAACCCCTACAATCCAAATTTTGAGTTAGCAATGCTTAAAACTCACTAAAAAATAGTAAATCGTCAACGCTCGCTACACGCGATAGACTATTCTTCATTCGAGGTCTTCCTTTCGTGTAGATTAGAACACTTCCCTTCACTCTTCTCCATTGAGGGTATATTCCTCAACTAAGAAGATTCCTCATCCTTTCCAATATGATTTCTGCGCAGAGTGTGCCGATTATAGACTGTTCAGAAGTCCAGCATCCCTAACGGATTCTAGCATGGAGTTCGTTTATTGATGATGGGAATTTTATTTTAGAGCTCTAACTTCTCAAATTGCTTTTGCATTAATTATAAATTAATCTCAGTCATTTAATCTCAACGGAACGAAACATTAAAATCGTGCTTTAAAATTCTATTTTGGTTCAACTGGTATCGGATTTAAATACTTCCGCAGCGATGGTTGTATAATAATAAGCTTCTAAAAATTTCATATCAAAGCATGGATTTCACAAACCGTCACTCTTTAATGCTGAATCCAGAACTCCACTACCTCCAGGCAGCCGCTATGATCGCCATGCAGCAAAAGCTTTCCTTGCTGCCTCTGCAATTGCAACAGAACCTGCTTCTCGCAAATTTGTTCAGGCAGAAAGAAGCTCAAGCGCTCTCTCAAACTGAGCAGGCAATGAGACAAATGATGGAAGATTTAACCCAGCAGCAAATGTATTAAAATATCTTTTTCAAGGAAATAACAGCCTTTGTGAATAGAACGCTCTTGCCGAAAAGTATAAAAATCGAAGAGCCGGCGCTTCAGCTGCCTACCTCCATGGTCCCTAAAGTCCAAGAAGTTAAACCCAGCGTCCAACAAACATTATCGAAAAGCGATATAAGATCAATGGTGCATTTTTTATTAAATAACATTGGGATCGCAGAAGAGAAAACTATTGAGGAAGCAAGGACTATTTATTCTAAAGACCCTCTACTCAGTGGCCTTTTCGATAATCTTATGGGCAGATATAACACTACCATCAAGACTAAGGAAGAAATGGTCAAATACACCCTGAGAAAAGCTTTGCGATGGCTGAGACTTAAGGTAGCTAAAGGGAAAGAGTCGGATCCAAAGGAAGGCATGAAAATCCTTATTCAACGGTATTTCGGAGGCAGCTATTTAGAGAAGAAAGGGCTTTCTGGTCTGAACGACGACCAGGTTCTGGACAAGTTTTTGCCTTTTAAGTATAATAACATTTCAAAATGAACATTGCCTAAAGCTCTCTTCAGGAAAGAATCGCGTATTAAAACAATGAACACAAGTTTCGTGGCTGAGCTTTTCGAGTCTCAAGAATTCACGAAAGATTATCAAGAGTTCTTAAGTAATTTTCTGGTCATATTCTGCGACTAAACTTTTTATTAGAGGGATTCTATAGCATCATAGTAACAGATAACGATAGAAAAATCGAAAAGTTTATCAAGTTCCTCGAAGAGTGCTATTCAAAAAAGTCCTTTGATGTAAATAACTACTTTAGTATCCAGTGGCTTATCGCTTGAGTAGAAATTAAAAAATTTCAAGAGAATTCCATGGTTAAAATGCTGGGTAAACAATACCATGAATCAAGCACGGGACCTTCCACACCTTGGAAATGTGAATCGTGAAAATCAGCAAAGCAAGTCAGAAGAGAGCGTTTCTGAGAGTTATGAGCCAAAACTTGAAAAGAAAGTCAAAATTGAAGAGCATCAATCAGAGCCCAGTAGCATTCAGACGGAATAATCATAATCGTAAAATAATATAAGCCGCAGAATAAATACATCCTGAAGACCCGGAAAGGACTGAAAGAAGTTCTTAATGGTTGAAAGATGATTTAAAGTATTGGTTAGAATGAGAAATTTTATAGTTGGAGAGATCTATTAACGATTTTTTCAGTTTTTCGTGTTTGTATAAGATTGAATACTTAAAAACATCTGTTCTACTGATTTCATTCAATCTTTAAAATGAACATTTTGTGTCGCTTACGAGTGAGTAATGCAGTAGAAAAGAAAAAATTTTATCAGAACAAAGCTGAGGAGGAAAATTCAAAATTCTGTTAAGTAAACGTTTTCGAAAATTGAATAAAATACAATAAAGTAATTCGCAAAGCGACAACCACAAATTTGGAATTCAAGGAAATCTGTTCAATTTTGCTATTGAATCCGCTTTTTCAAGGGCGAGCTCTATGAAGTTACGAATTCACTTGCACATTAGAAACGCGTCAAGGCCTGTAAACTATAACAAATATTTGCAAATTTGTAGAGAATAAGGACTTGATTAGGATATGGCTTAGAATTAGCATAGCGACTACGTGCTTGGAAATGTGTTGACAGGTTTCTAATTAGAGGAGTTTTGCTCGATTCAACAGCGAGTAGAATTCAATATTGAAAGCTTCGAACTTGGTGTCCAGGATCATATCAAGGACAATAATTACGAAAATTGAAGTAGAAAGAATCGGGAACAGTTTTGTGGAGGAAATATGATATTATTTCACAAGTAACTCTCAGCAATGATTTTTGAAGAACTTTTGAAAGTACGATTATCGCAAACATTTCTTATTTTTGAACCTCTCGTTTTTTTTCAAGCTAGCAGATTATTACTTTCTATCACGAAGTGCCTTTGCGTACCTTGTATATCTGTTTAACTGGAAACTGAACATTAGAGTCAACATTTTGGGTTTATTTTTAGAGACTGAATTATAGACTGCAAACTAAAGAAACCTCAATTCTCATGTTCAAGACATTGATTTACAAGTTTTGCAACCCAGAGTCAGAAAAACAATTCTCAAAAGTTATTCTCACATTTACCCTTTCTAATTATTAGAAAGCGAATATTGCAGACTTCTCTGAGTTTTGAGACTGTGTACCGCTTCTGGATAGTATCTTACTGGTGGTTCATCCGAAGATTTAATTACTAGCAGTTTGTGGTGAATGAGGGATCTTATCATCCCAGATTTCAAGGTTATCACAGTTGATATTTAAAACAGCCAGAAAAAGTTGTTGAGGATTTTTTGGTAGCTGGAGGTGTCCTCAGATCATGGGAATACAGATGAATTTAACAAATTTTTTTCTCAGATAAGGAAAGGAGCTCAAAAATATTTAGATTCCAAGTTAAACATTTCAAAGAGCTTTTTGTGGTGTGTTTGAAAACAAATTATTGAAAGTGTTAACTTACAAAATGATGATAGAAATATTTGCCATTTTGTATTAGAAATAAAGTTACAAAGGCGATTTCTATT
>ENA-UOUE01000203-UOUE01000203.1-compost-metagenome-genome-assembly--contig:-NODE-203-length-50016-cov-11.236228_pt1 | contig 50016 bp, 25 predicted proteins | sample MGYA00238146_ERZ747223 | MGnify/ENA primary metagenome ERZ747223 (study PRJEB28781, sample SAMN06268865) | compost metagenome | isolation source: single cell | place: USA: California, Emeryville, Joint...
TGTCTTTTCGGATCATCATTTCCAATGCATAGGTTAACGTTACCCTCGACATTCGCTGTAACATCAAAAAAGTACTCCGATCTTTCTCTCATAATCAATATCTCATCTCCTCTGTCATTGACTAATCGTACGTAAGTGTTTGGTGCAGGATCCTGAGGTGGTCGCAGTGTGATATTTCCTTGCATTCGGGTTCCTGTCGTCACTTGCTCTCCAAAGCACATTCCGTAGCCAGGATCGACGACATAGCCGAAGCTATCTGACCTTCCAAAATGGACCAGCGCTGCAGATATAGCGATAAAGAAGATAATGCTCCTTTTCATATTTTATTAGTTGTTACGTGGGTTTTATATAAATTTCAGAGACGAATCAATGGATATTTTAAAAATATTGCTGTACAAACTCTGGTTGGCGTTATTGTCAGTTAACTCAAAAGGTAAGATAGGAAGATCACTTGCCTCTGTGATTGTTGGACAAGATAACTCGCAAAAGTTTATCAGAGTCGCGTGTCAGGAGTTCTGCTTAAGTTGTAAGATTCCAAGAAAACGGATAATTAAACAGGTAGTCACACTTCACCAATCCTATTGCTATTATACAGAGCTCAGGGGATTCTTGATTATGAAGTGTCTAATTTTGCTTGGGTTTATCAAGATGAACTTCCAGGCATCAAATTTCTAGAATTTTCTTCTGATTTCCTCTTAGAGATCTTGATGTCTGATGGAAAATTTCAGCTCGAATTCTATATCCGATCCTGAAACTCTTTGTAAAATGTCTATTCGATAATCAGATCTCAGCGAGACCTTTATAATAAACTCAACGCATCTTTTTAAGTAACGAAAGTTATATCAAATAATAAAGATATACTATATTCTCAAAGTCCAACTCACATATTAACAAACACAATATGATTACAACCTTTTATTTATTTCACAGTTATTAGGTTCTGAAATTTATACGATTTTTTCGGCTCGACGTTCTCCTGTGGCGGCGAGATCACATCAACCAAGTTCCTTGCAATTCTGATCAATTGTACACCCATACTTTCATTCTTCTTCCCTTCTATCAACCGTAGCCCTTCAGTTTTTAAGTCATTCACATATCCCAACAACACCTTTTTGAAATACACCTCATTCATCTTTCCCTCCTTCAGAAGCTCTTCAATAAGGTTTGAGTCTTGGTCAGCCTTGATATTCTTGATGATCTTTTGGGATATATTGCTCTGAAGCGACTTGTAAATCTCCCTCAGATCACCAATCTCTTGGTTTACAAACCGACAAAGCGTAGCATAATCGCTTGTATTTTGGAAATATTTCCATTCAGCTAAATCTTTAAACTTAGACGAAGCGTTTTCAAGCGCGACCTCTTTTTTCAAGTTATTTGCGCGCATAAGCGCTTTCTTTACAATCAGATAGGCGCAGACGCTGCCTTGCACTGAAACTTCCTTCTCTAAAATTTCAATTGCAAGATTAGTTAAAAATGATATCTGATCTCGTTCTTTGAGGAGAACTGGCAGCACACGAGCGTAGTCAACTCTCGGATCGTTCTCTGACGGCTTTATCGGTAGTTTTTCGAATTTCACAGTCTCAGGTTCCGTTTGCTTCGAGCTCAATGGAGCCATTTTCAGCGGTTGTTGATGAAGAAAGGAACTAAATATCGTTTTAGTTGGGCGATTGGTCTCTTTTTCCGTGAGAGCATTGCTCGGTTTTTCGTACTCAAACAACTGCTTCCATGTGATTCTGTGAGCTGGATCCGCGACTAACATCTTTCGCAAAAGCTCTTCCATTTTCGTAGAAATCGGGTTACGTTGACGTGGCATCTGCAATGGTGAAAACGCAATCTTATTGAGCAAACTTGGAATGTTAGTGTCTTCGTAAGGACAGATTCCGAAGAGAGTTTCGTAAATCAAAACTCCTAAGGACCAGATGTCGCATTTGGAGTTATAAGGACTTCCTTTCAAAACCTCAGGCGCCATGTATATGGGAGAGCCAACCATGCTTAAAGTCATGTCGAAAGGAGAATTCAGCTGCTTGCAGAATCCAAAGTCCGCTACCTTAAGTTTTCCTTGATGAAAAAGGATGTTGCTAGGCTTCAAGTCTCTGTGGAGGATGTTTTCTTCATGTAACGTTTTGAACGCGTTGAGTAGTTGATAAAAGATTTCCCAAGTTTCGGATTCAAGCATAAAGCCTTTTCGTGAGATTCGGTCTTCCAGGGTGCCACCGTCACAGTGCTCGTAGACTAGATAAGTGGCATCGGAGGTCTTGAAAGTTTTGTAAAACTTTACGATGTTGTCGTTCTTAATTTTGCCCAGGGCTTCGATTTCGTTCGCAGTGAACGAACCGAGCTTTGCAACCTGAGAAAATTTTCTTTGAGGGATCTGCTTCACTGCGTATTGCTTATAATCGGTTTGGCTAATAGCGCGGTAGACAGACCCGAATTGACCTGAACCGAGGATCTCACAAAGGTTGTAATCTCCGACTATCATTTGCAGAAAAATAAGTATTAATGATTTGAAACTCTGAGTAGTAGTGTAGAACTTAAAATTTATTTGGCCAGATGCCGGTATTTAAGCTAACATCTAATTGCAACGGCGAAAAGTGCAAAAACTTTCGTCAGTAAATCATCGATTAATAGTTCCTGTGACAAGATCAAAATATGAAGTAACCTTCGTATAGAAAGTGTGCTGAAGAATTTACTTCTTCATGGTCATTTTGATAGATTAGACTATAGCTCACGATACAAAAGTTCCCCTAGTCAATACTCTTTCAAATTATCAGTTGTTTGGTTAACAGAACTAATCGATGCATGTGCGTGAAAGAGATACATATATAGATTTAAAATTACTAGCGTGAACCCAGTGATCCTGGGGTAGAGACCAAGCAATTCGAGCAGATAATTTATCAATTATGTACAATCTGAGAGAAATGTTAAACAAATAATAGTTTTAATCAGATATTCTTTTCTCCCTTCTAGACCATCGACAAAAAAATCTAAGCTTGAGAAAGCAGTCGAGCAAACGAATGAAATAACAATTAGCTATTAATTTCAAACATCAGAGCTTGGCACAAAAAATATTTAAGAATTAACAAAGAAGATTGATAAGTTGCTGGAATTTACTATCACTACAGAATAAGTGGTTCAAAGTGAATTTATTGAAATTGTGAGTGCTATCCTGAGCTCAACAATCAGCAAGTTTCAGCTCATCAAGCGCTAATGATTCGGAACTCATCGATGAGATTTGCATCCTGTTATCTGCCCAACTGTTCTTTTGTTTGACAATCGAGAGATGATTACCTCCTCTATCAGATGGCCATTCACGAATTGCCTTCACGACTGGATAGCTTTGTAAATCGGACGCTATTCTTTGCACTAAATAAAGAAGAAAAACATTCTCTTGCTTAAACTTCACATGCTTAATCCATTACATTTTTCATAAATTCCTCTGATTTCTCTACATTCTAACATCCTTGATAAATCTGCTTCACGTCATAGATGTAACAAACAATCCTCTCCTGAATATTGCCTTAATAAAGTCCTAAATATGGTGACAGGTAATTCATTCAGTAACTAAACATTTCAGTATTTTATCTTTCTATAGATTAACAATTTTTTGGAGCTGGCATTCCAATCGAAAATTCTATCGAATTTCTCAAAGAATCTTATCCTACATATCCATTTAGCTTGTTATCTCTCAGATCGTTGGCTTTTATAATGAGAACCTTTCTTGAATATTAGAAAATTCAATCAAACAAATGCTTAGAAATCTCTTGAAAAGAACAACTAGACCGCTATTCTACCCAAGCACACGATACTTTTTTTCAGAATGCAAAGACGCAACAGGCGATCTGCCTCACTACAGCATCGTCATTTCAGGTAGTTCAATCCAATCCTATCTCACCTACTGATTTCAATAATAGCTGAAGGTGTAGTTGGGGCAACACTCGCTCTGAATCTGGTAAAGACCGGGCATTTCGACAAAACCAATAGAAAAATTCTACTTATCGACCAAGGCGATGTCCCAAAGTACTCAGATTATATGATAGAAAAGGACATAAGTGAAGTAATCCCACAGCATAACGTTTATACCGTCAGTCCTTCCTCAAAAGCATTGCTTGAATCGCTTGGAGTATGGGAATTACTCGAACCGAGCCGCTTGTCAAAGGTCGATTGTATGGAAGTTTGGGAAGCTGGAGGAAAAGCTTTTTCAAAATGGACCGACATCAAAAAACCCGAAAAGTCTGAAAAAGCGGATGAAAAAGCAAAAACCGATGAAAAAGAGAAAGCCACCGAGAAGTTGGAAGCGAAAGCTAATGAAAAAGAGAAAGCTGAGAAACTAGAAAAATCCAATGAAGCAGCGAAATCTACTGCAGCGAAAGGGGAAACGAAAACTGAAGAGAAAGATAAAACAGACGATAAGGAGACAAAAACACCTGAAAAACAAGAGGATATCAACATAATGGGTTACACCGTTGAAAGTGGTCATTTACAAGCGGCCTTGCATCATAAATTAGAGGGAGAGGGGATCGTCGAGAGGAAAATCTCGACAAGAATTCGAGATTTATACACGAAAGAAACCGAATGCGCCAATATTAAGCTCGAAGATGGAACAAAATTATCTGCTGACCTTGTAATTGGATGTGAAGGATCCGAGTCCTTCGTTTACAAAGCCATAAAGAATCCGGAGAAAACAGAAGAGCACTTTGGTTTCATTTGTACGGTACAAACCGACGTCAAAACCGACAGAATTTGGGAAAAATTCCTCGATTCTGGGCCTCTGGCTCTGTTGCCTTGCTGGGGAAACTATTACGCTTTATTCTGGAGCTGCGATAAGGATTTATACAAGTTTTTAAGTGATCTCGACGATGAACATTTCATTAAGGAATTCAATTTCAACCTCACAAAGAAACCGAAAACTGAGAAGGAAGAGCCACCAGCAGAAGGCGAAGAAATGCCTCCAACTGTCCTTAAGGTTGTGAGATCAAGGAAAAGTTTTCCTCTCAACACAACTCAAGCAGAGAAATACGTCGATAAAAGACTTGTGCTCATTGGAGAAGCAGCTCATTCGGTTCATCCTTTCGCAGGTCAAGGTCTGAATCTCGGACTGATGGATGTGGAGGTGTTAACTCACGTGCTAAATAAAATCATTGCAGCGGAAAAGGATATCGGAGACAAAGATTTGCTGCAAGAGTTCGAGACTAAAGCGAAGTTGTATAACTATCTCATGATGGGAGGAATTGAAATGATGATGCAGGAGTATGATAACAGTTTGCTGGCTTTTGTTCAAACTCGAAGCTTTGTGCTAAGTGCGCTTAACAGTCTCGGGATTACCAAGAAAGCGTTCAATGAGATTTCCAGCGGGACATCGTATCGAGATATGATTATTAACAGCGATAATGAGGAGTTTTGGAAGGGAATCAAGATTTTGCAAGGGCTTGTCAAGAGTGATGCCCTTCCAAAGCTGTTGGACATTTAAACAGGAGAAACAACAAGATTGAAAATTAATTATCATATTGTAATAGGAATTTTCAAATAAAGTCAGTATAAGTTAGCGGAACTAGGAACCGTATTTATTAATTGATAATTGCACACACTATACACTATGCAACTCAAATCAAACATTTTCGGGTTATGTATATTGTATACGAGATTACTAGCCATTTTCTCTCAACTTCTATTCTCAGCCTTGAGAGTTCAAAAGCTATATAGAGGGAATCGAAACTACGCAAAGCGTGTTTTCAAAGAGTTTTTTTTTATGGCCTGACGATCGAGGAAAATCGAAAACATGGCAGAGAAATTCATGTAGTTTAAAATCGTTTGAGGTGATGCTGATGATTGTTATTACTTCAAGAGATTTTAGGATTGAAATTGAGCAATAATAACTCATTAAGAAACCGCAGTGAGCGAGTTTAAAAACTATAACTGATGCAGGCAAGATCATTTAAAGTAAACTATTGCTTAGGGTAGAGTTATTTCTTGAGCGATCTAGAACTTCATCATCGTTGTAATTTCCTTTGGACTTGCTCTCTTGTTTTTGGATAATTTCTGCCAAAGGTTCTCCTTTCTCACTGTTAAATAACTGATAAGCCAGCCAATTGGTGTATAGGTAAGCCAACACACTAAATATTTCTTGAAGAATTAAGTAAGGTGATTTCAAAGCAAAATTATTGAGTTACGAAGTCCGAAATTTGCGAAAAGAACCAGGAATGAGGTCTTTTTCAACTCCTCTACCGATGAATCCAATAATAAAAAAGATCGTACAAGCTGATAGACTTGGAGCAAACATAGTATTGTCGAAAAGACAATAAATTGTGCGGATTTCTCTCTGACAATCTGAGATGCTGAAGTAAAAAAGGCTCGAAAGTCTATCAATTTACCGCTATTTTTGCAGCATACACGGCTACAAAGCAAAGCACCAGAGCTATAATATCAACTATCAGTTTTTGGGGCTCTTTTGCGTCACCAAAGATGAAGAAAGCCATAAATATCAGTATATTTGTCAATAGGAGTAGTTTTGATGACGACGCATATTCCAGGTATTTATCAAATTTGTCTAAAGCCATCAATTATCGCGAGAATTCTGAAAGATCATATTTACCGAGATTGACAGCATCCGTACCAACGCGATAAAGTGTGACAAATTCTGCATCTGTTTTGGTAATTCTGGAGGCTATCAGATAAAAAATTTGGTTAACGAGAACTATCGTTCCTGTTAACACAATGCAGATTCTCACTGCGTGGGGGTTACTGCACTAAAGGGAATTATTCATAATTAAAGTGAATCACTTTGGAAGAAAAAAAAAATTACCATCGCTTGTCCCTCTGTATATCGAAGACATTCCATCATTCGCGTGAGAATCGTGAAAGTCGTCATACATGACACTATGATAAACGAGGTGACTGATGGCGCGCTGACTGTCACAACCTTGATTGAATGAGTTTTAGGAGTGTGTTGGATTGAAAAAAGTCAAACACTGTAATAAGCAAAATACGCCTGAGCGAAATAGCCGATAAATATCGACCCCCATCGATAAACCTGTAATGCTTCAAAAAGGCTGTTCGGAAAGCAGTCTAACCGCAATGTTTAATGAAAAATGGTGAAAGGTTGGATGTATTCACTGAGACTGTTAACAACTGTCAAAAAAACTATGATAGCCACTGCTTCTGCGATAAAATTGATGTAAAAAGACGTCTTTAGGTTGTTCCTGATCAGTGTGGTGATGCAGCTCATTTTTATTTTTGATTTTATTGCTAAAGAAGTTGAAATTAATAATTAATGCATATCTGTTCCTGTCAAATGAGCTCAGATATATAGTGAAATGCTAGTAATTATTCATACTTACTTTCTCATAAATAAAGTGAACGAACATGCTATGAAGCTAGCTAATCTAAAGGGTTTCAATGAATAACTGCTGATGCTTGTAAAAACCAGACTGAAATTCTATGATTGAATGTCTATTGGTCATTGTAGACATTGAGCTTTTCTTCTTTACTTCAATCTCCAATTACTGCTTGATCTATCAAAGATAAATGCTAAGCTATGTTTCTAGTAAATCCTTAAAGAAATCCACAAAACACAAATAAATATCATTAGTAATTTCATCTTCCTTTCGAATAATTCTCATCTTCTTGATCATAACGAACTCGAAAGATACTCTTTTGTAACGTATTATCAAGTCAGGTCATTGAAATTCAAATTCAGGGGTGACCATAAATATTTCGAAACAAAATTGTTGATATCGAAATTTAAACTTCTTTAATTATTTTGGATTAATCAAAAAGCCTGTTCAGAACATCTTGCATCAGGTTATCAAATCCTTCTGCGCTATAGGACAAAGCGGGTAATTCAATCAAATACATAGTTGAACTGTTGACCAGCTTCCATTACCAATCAATCAGACTATAGATGGCGAAAATACCTCATCCAACCCAAGCTGTGAAAAGTTCACCTGGGTTGAAAAATTCAAACATCTTCATCACTATTAGTGTATGGTATGAATGGAAATACGATTTGACCTAGTAATGATTTAGTTTATGACCTATCATTTTCTATTATTTTTTTTCTGCAATCTTACTTGAAAACAAATAAACTCGGTGCGTTTTGGCATGTCTCAAAATGTGACTTTTTCACTGAACTCGTTATATACTCGATGGCGAATGCGATTCTTGGGTTATTGTAAGGAATAATTTTTTTTAGTGCCATATGATTGTTTAATTTGCCTTTATTTATGGGTGTTAGCAATATACTGAGTAATTTCCTGCTAAAAGGGTAATTATCATTAAATTGGCTGCGTAATTAAACGTCCTATTTACGAACCAAAAGTTCTATCTCCACACAAATTTGATACAAACCCATTCCGCTACCATGCACATGGGGGAACACCATTCCGTTCCGAGCGGCGACTCCGATAGCAGAGGTCAAGCTGATAAATTCGGCATAGAAAACAAGAAGACCACAGCAAATGCCGATTTTTTTAGCTTAAAATTTTTAAGAGCCACCGTAATCCTCGAATATGATCCTTCTCTGAGAGCTGTGTTACAATTCAATGACATTGCAAACCGAACTGCAGGCTGGCTTTGCTCGAAACTCCTGAAAAGACTTCGAGCTCTGACAAGCAATCCAGAGATCCACTCCAAAATCGATTCCATCGTTGCTCTCAAAACGAAGAACCAAAACTTATTTCATGATGTGCTTCTCTCAATGGATGACTGCTCACTTTCTTTCCTTGAGAGAGAAACGATACTCGTCCCATATTTTGGGGCAAAAACCCGATATTGCGAGGAGAGCCTCACGCCCTTGATCGGATTGGAAGATTTTGAAATTGTGAAAAGTCTCGGTTATGGAGGATTTTCAAAGGTCTTTCTTGGTAATTTGTCGCAATATAGTCGATGATTAATTTATCATTTCCATATATTTCAATAGCAAGAAAAAAGGATACCGGAAAGTTTTATGCGGTGAAGCAGATCAATAAAAATGAGAGCATCAATCAACCTACTTATGTAATAAACGAAAGAGATATGTTATTGGAGGCGCCTGAGGATTTTTTCTCGAAACTGAAATATTCATTTCAAACGGTAAACGATAATGCTTTTGCAAATCTCAAAGGGTTAATTTTAAAGACGGAGAGCTACTACTTGATTATGAAATTTTACCTTGGAGGGGATTTTCATCATTACATTCTCCAACGCAAAAGTCTCAGCGAGAAGAGAGCGAAGGAATGTTTTGCGCAAATTCTTACTGCATTAGAGGTCCTGCACAAAAATAGAATAATTTTCAGAGATCTCAAGGTAAAGAGATCTATTGAAGTTCACTAACAAACGCCGTTTTATTGAATTTTTTCAGCCTGAAAACATCTTAATTGACGAAAAAGGGCATCTTAGCTTTGCTGATCTTGGCTTTTGCAAAAAGGTAACTGACGCAGATCTCCCGCTTTCCACTGTCTGTGGGACCTTAGAGTAATATTTATCTTATGTACTTGATTATAAGTTCTTTGTGCCTGATAGATTCATGGCGCCTGAGCTGCTCGCGCAAAAAGGCTATGATTTCAGAGTTGATTTCTACTCATTAGGAGTTGTTTTCTACGAAATGGTGACAGGTTCGCCTCCTTTCTCAAGAAGCAAAAAAGACCGAGCTCAAGTCGAGTATGATATCTTGAACACAGTGCCGCCGATTCCAACTCATTTAAGCAAAGAGGCTCAAGACCTCCTCTCAAGGCTGCTGATCAAAAATCCACAAAAACGCATTGGCGCTGAGAAAGGAATTAAGGAGATCAAATCTCACCCTTGGCTCGCAGATATTGATTTTAAACTCACATATCAGCGGAAATTCCCGCCGCCTTGCATGCCCACTGCGCAACTCAGCTGGCTCCGTAGCAAAAATGCGCAACTCGCTATTGGCACAGCCGACGAGCCCAGCTATCAGGCAAGATTAAGACGATTCAGCTTCCGTTGTGAAGAAGAGATGGAAAAAATCGAAGGCGTTGGACCTCACAGACAAATGTCCCAGATTTTCAATCTCCCGAAATCGAATCTCCAAAGGTTTAGCTCGGCTCACGAAAGTCTAAAAAATCCTCGGAAGGAGGTCCGAATGCATACTGAAGAGTATCTCCCATCGCGTAAGTTTGGCGATTTGGGGAAATGCAAGTCTGGTGAAAATCTCGTGTCGAATTTGAGTGAAGCAAGCTTGTCAACTACAATAGCAAAACCACATAAACCAACTTCGAAGCTAGCTGAATTTGCTGCTATGTGTTCGACTAAAGACGCTGAAGATGATGATGTGGGCGTTGAAGAATCGGCCACGAAGCTAGGAGAGGCAAAAACACACTACAATTTCAAGAACCTTGTCAAGTTTTCAATTAACAAAGATCCTTTCCGTCGTTGAAATGAATCTCTGGGTACATCCAAAAGGTAGAGGATTTAGTCGATAGGTATTTTATAAAATTTCGTATTAGTCATAAACCTTCGGTTTATAAAATTGTGTGTAAACACATTGTATATTCAAGTTTTGATTGGTTACTACCTCCAAGGCCAATTTTTTTTTCAAGAACTATCTATCCACTGATGCTGCTTTTGCCCTTAATATCTAATACACTTGATAAAACGGTATGATGGAAATTTCGGATGTTTGCACTTCGGTGATAGACACACAAAGATATTTAGTTATTTACGGATAGAAAAACCGACGCATGTAAACAAAAATTGATATTTTTTACAGCTCTAAGTTTGGAATTGATGCATGAATAGCCCTTTCAGCCCAATATGGAATCTTTTCTTGAAGAGCTCTAGCCTCTTGCAACAAAGCTAGTGGTAGAACAATTAGTATTGAGGGTTTGATTGAGATCGTATTTACCGATTCCTTCTTTCTCTCTGCCTTGCATTTCTTTCAGCATGTTTCCGTACCAAAGCATGCAAATCATTTTATTGAAAGTTTCGGTCTATAGAGTCGATTAACCGCGGGAAGACTTTTCAGAAGTTACATTATTAAATGATTGGAGTGCTTTTCTGAAAAGCTCTTCAGCTCTGACATATTGTCCCGCACTTTTTGTGAATAGAGCGAGGATGATCAGGCTGCGCTTGATGTTTTCAGGATCATGCTCTTCGAAGAACTTAAATCCCAGTTTGAACCAAAATCTGGCCTCCTATAGTGAGCGAGAAACGCGCAATAGCATTAAATTAAAGCTGGTAATGTGTAGTGATTACTATTTTTTTATTGGGAGCGGCTTCGAATAAAAATTCGCTAATATTCGACAATGGAGCTCCTGATTCTGGCTTTTCAATAGGGTTCTTGGCTACGCCTGATTCCTATATACAAAAATCAGTTATAGTATAAAAAAAGAAAGAAAACGGATACAAATTCTTTAAAGTTAGGAGGAATGAGGGTGTTTTGATCCAAGAGCGACATATAAGAAGCCTTTTTCTCGCCAAATTCCAAACTGTCAACTTCTTCGAGCGTGGAAATCGCATTTTTGAACAGCGGAATTGTATTTTGGAAATCTTTTTCAATGAGGTCATATCCGTATTCTTTATCTTCCTGCTTTCTCTCTGCCAGGGCTTGCTCTGCTGATTCTTCTTTATTCCTTAAGCTGAATTTCCCGATTTTATGCCACCAGCACGCCAATGCAAGGTTGTTCAATGCACTTCCTACAAAATTTTCAAACAAGCATTAATTCGGCAGCGATGAAGAAAAAGCAAAAACCTCTCATCAGACTGTTTGGTTTCAATGTAATACACTCTCTTAATCTGGATTTCGCGTCAATGTAGTTTCCGATCATCAAGTAGGCTGTCTTAAAGGCATAGTAGTTAATAAAGGAAGCTGTATTTCGGTACTCCTAAATTGAGAGCATAGGCTTTCTGATAAAAAACAGGAGTGTCGGCCTTTCGACTTTCATGAAGCAGCGCTTTACCGAGTTTTATAGCCTGAAAATAACTCAGCAATTGAAATTAAACCTATGTTACTCTGTTTGGATTCGTTTTGACGCAATGAATGAGCAAATTGTTATATTCTCTGGCTAAAACTGCTTGGTTAGTTGTTCTGTTGATTTGGAGTTTGAGAATATCGTCTAATAAGGTCTCTGCTTGCTGATATTTCCCTCTGTTTATATGTGTCGAAACGAGCCTGGCCAAATCGTTAATTAGGCGAAACGAAAAGCAATCCCATTACTTTTTGAGCACGTGAAGATGATTATTGTATTGTTTTTCAACGTCAACTTGGGTGAGCACTTTGTTGAAATATTCCTCGGAGAGGTCGTATCTTCTTTCTGAGAAGAACTTCAAAGCCTGTTTGTATTCTTGAATTGTTTGCAATTCACTCTCAGTCTGATGTTTGCTTTCTGCAGATTCAACAGGGGCTTCTGCAGCAGGCTCTTTGACTGTACTATTGAAGCGAACTGCTGCTTTGGTAAGCTGACAGAACCTGAAAGCCTTTGTGATATTCAACATCTCAAAATTGATAGATTCCGGCTTTTAAAGTTAGATTCTGCCTTTGATTAAATATTAAATCGGTAAAGCCACTGATGCTCATAGCTGATGGTCTCCATTAGCAATGAAAACTATGTGCGAGTCAGTTGAGACAGAGAGGAAGCAATTTCGAATAAATGAGAGTAGCTTTACTTTAAAATGATACTCAAGCATCACTGTCTTAGTATGTCCTCCCGAAATCCAGTCAAATGGAGTTCAAATCGGCAGAAATAGCTCTGAACTCATTGGCTCTAGCTTGTGTTTGAAGGCTTGATAAGCTTAATAGTCGGATATTTGGGAAGTAAGCCTGAAAATGAACAGTGGAAAGCCAGCATCATGCTTTTCTAATCAGAAAATTCTTAAAGAAGGGCATCTACTTAGTATAAAGCTGTTTTTGCTAGTTACTTTCAATAGCAGATTAGACTCGCCAGCTACTCTTCCTCAACAAAAATTGAAACGATACCGATATCGAGAAATTTCTTTCATTCTAAGAGAGAGATAATTATTGGAGATCTGTAGATGGTTACTCTTTGTAGTAACATTTATGAAGTAACGATAGGTTAACAGAAGAATTTTAAAAGACATTTCAAGCTATTTATTCATATTTTCTAATTCACGTGTTTTATTCAAAAAAGAGTCGAATTAAGACGGAGCTGGACGCAGCACAAGGGACTTTTCCATGGGGAAAGTACGAAATAACATATTTCTTCTCAAGATATAGTCGAAGCTTTTTCGTCACTTTTGAGACGTTAATTTACTTCTAAAAAGTAGGGTTAACTAGCCAATTTATTTTAATTTCGATATCCCAAAAACGCTTTGAAATTTGTCCTTTGTTCTCTTTTCGTAAAAACACACTCTGAATAACAGATCGCTTACTCAAATCTATTATTTTTCTTCTTCTTTGCCTCCCAACAATACCGAAATAGATTAGTTTCTGTTCTCTCTGTCCAATTAGCAAGCAAATTGCTGATACATTGAATGTTGGTTATAGCATCAACCGACTGATTGAGATTTTTTTTTTTTAATTCCGATTATTACGCATGATACATTAGAAAGTTTAGTTACCACTCTTATCTCTTTAGTATTCACCTCACGAAACCAAATCCAATTAAGTTGATGTTTTCTTTATGTCTTCGTTTTTTTTTTGAGACAGTGCATTTTGTAAAAAACCATTTCTTTGGAATACCATCCTTTCGTTTTCCTTAGCTTTTGAAGAATGCTCAGGCAATTTTTACCCCCTTGGTTAATTCTAGATATCTCCAATGATTGCACAACTCCATGAAAATGGTGCCGGTTCTTCTTCTGTCGAGCAATAACCCTCTCGACTTTCATAAAATTGCATTTCGTCAATTCTATTATAAACGCATCGCTTTCGTCAATCAGGCGCTGATATCAAAAAGTATCAGTGTAAAGATTTTTCTGGATTTCGGCTGAGGTTTACAAGCGTTTCTCTAGAACATTCTATCGTATTTAAAGCCAAATTCGATACTGTGATGTTTAAACAAAAATTTCTTGCTTAGAAACTATTTTCGAACTTCGATAACTTTTCTCATCAGATAAACAAATGTCAGTTGCTGCTGCTATTGGTATCGATCTTGGAAGTCAGACAATCGTTATTGGCTGTGCCAAGAAAGGAGGTGTTGAGATCATGACCAATGAAGGTTCTCATAGAGAAACTCCGTTCATCGTCGGTTATGGTCCAGCTGAAAGATTCCTTGGAGAACAAGCTGCTGTTCAGGTAAGATAACACTCCCTTTATATACAATCATGCGTTTATTTTTTCCTCTCTCAACTCACTTCTCTCCCCTCCTGTCATAATTCGAATTCCTCCGCTCAATGTCATTCTCTAACTAACATTTTCTCCCCTCTAGTTCAAGTCAAATTTCAAAAACACCATCGCCTACCCATTACGTTTCCTCGGAATGAAGGGCGACTCCCCTCATTTGGGCCAAGAGTCAAAGTTTATTTACAATAAACTCGCCACTCTTCCTGACAACCGCGTTGGGTTCTCAGTCACATACCAAGGAGAAGCTAAGACCCTCCTTCCTGAGCAAGTGGTTGCTGCCATGCTCACTAAGCTCAAGGACATTGTCCACAAAAACGAGATTGGCCATAACGATTTCGTCCTCACCTGCCCATCTTACTTCACCGAACAAGAAAGAAGAGCTTTGCTCGATGCTGCCAAGCTCGCTGACGTCAATGTTGTCAGACTTTTGAACGAGCACTCTGCTATCTCCCTCGCATACGGTATCTTCAGAAAGGCAGAGTTGGATACCAACCCAAGAAACGTCCTCTTCGTTGACATCGGCCACGCCAGCACTTCAGTTTTCCTTTCAAGCTTCACCAAAGAGAAAGTCACAATCGTTGACCAATACCACGAGAGACATCTCGGAGCAAGAGACCTTGATTGGATTGTGTTGGACTTCTATGCCAACATGTTCAATTCAGCGAACGGAATCAACCCAATCAAGAGCGAGAAGGCTCGATTGAGACTTTTGGACGCCATTGAGAAGCAAAGAAAGATCTTGAGCGCCAACAGCGAAGCTTCAATCAACTTGGAATATTTGATGGAAGACTGCGATCTCAACCATACTCTTACCAGAGAACAATATGAGAAGATGATCGCTCCTGTCGTCACCAGACTAAAAGACGTTCTTTCAAAGATTAACAGTAATTTTTCTACTTTATCCAACAGTGAATTAACAAAAATTCTTTAGCGAGTAAATACCAAATCCACAGTGTTGAAATCGTTGGAGGATCCACCAGAATTCCAATTATCCAGAAGACCATTCAAGAAGTTTATGGCCAAACCCTCTTCAAAACATTAAACACCACTGAATGTATTGCTAGAGGAGCCGCTATTCAGGCTGCCATGTTGAGCCCTCTTTTCAAGGTTTCTGACTACCAGTTGGAAGAAGCGAACTACTACCCAATCAGATGCGCCTGGAAATTCCTTGAGAATCCACAGGCTTATGCCGAAAATAAAATGGACATTGAAGACGCCAGAAACAACCCAATCAAACAGCGCTCCATCCTTTTCGATACTGGCTGCAACGTCCCAAGCGTCAAGGCTGTCAGCTTCCACAAGGAAGATGCTGTTGAATTCAGACTCTTCTATGACCCAGTCCCTATTGGAGCTCAAGAAATGCTTTCAACTTACGTCATTCACAACCCTAAGCCAAAACACCCTGACTTCAAAGTGAAATTGAGAGTTCATTTGACCAGAGACGGAATTGTTGAATTCGATAGCTCTCAATTAATCGAAGAATGGGAAGAGGAAGAGGCTCCAAAGGAAGGTGAGAAGAAAGAAGGAGAAGCTAACCAAGAGGCTCCAAAGAAGAAAAAGAAGACCCAATCCGCTGATCTTAAGACTGATATCGTCGTCCGACACGGTCTGACCCAAGCTCAAATCAACCAATGCTTCGAGGAAGAATGCCATATGGCAAACAACGACAGAGTCATCCTCGAGACCTATCACAAGAAGAACGAACTTGAAAGCTACATTTATGAGATGAGAGGAAAGATCGCTGACAAATACAAGAAATACGTCGACCCTGCCACAGCTGATAGCTTCATGGCTCAATTGGCAGATATCGAGCAATGGCTTTATGGCGACGGTCTTAAAACCACGAAAGCCGCCTATGTCACTAAGCTTGAAGGTCTTAAGAAGATCGGTGACCCTATCGAAAAGAGAGCCCAAGAATATGAGCAATTCCCAGAGCATGTTCAAAACTTGATCACTTTAGTTGACAATGTTGAGCAAACCCTCGCTCCAAATGTAAAACAGCAATTCTTTTGTTTTGTTAATAACTCATTGAATTAGAACGAACAACTCGCTCACGTGACCGCTGAAGAAAGAAAGCCTGTTCTTGACTTAGCAGCTCAGACTAAAGCTTGGGCTTTCAATGCCTTGTCTGCTGTCGAAAAGGCTAATACCGTTCAGAATCCTCCAGTATCGACCAATGAGGTCCAACAAAAGTTCCATGAACTTCAAAATGTAAGTTTTGTGTTGATAATGGCTTTTATATAACATGACTTTTGATAATTAGAAAGCAAACCCTGTCATTCATAAACCAAAGCCAGAGCCTCCAAAGGAACAAAAGAAGGAAGAAAAGACTGAAGAGGCCAAGAAGAATGATGAAATGAAGGACGAGAAGGAAGAAAAGGCTGGAGAGAAGACTGGTGAAAAGATGGATATTGAGAAATAAATGAAGAGAAATTAGGAAATCTCGAATAAAATTGTATCTCAATGTGGCAGTGTTATATAGTTGCACAATTATAATGAAAAATTACGAGTTGCTACATTGAGAGCGAATTGGTTGTCTATATTTTCATACTGGCTACAATTCCATTCGAATTCTAAGCTCGGATACAGAATTCCCAAAAAAAGAAATTTTTGTTCCTTTCTCTCTATCTCTAAATTACTTAAAGAATATAACAGAAAGGATAGTTTGTAGGTGGACTCTTCTATGAATATGCTGCCCATTCAGAGTCTTATCAGATGATAAGAAGTCAGGCCAATCTTATAGGAGATCTTTTTCTCTGAATACAATAGACTTTAAGGTGACTGTCAATTGAATGAATTTGTGGTGTCCCCGTAGCTATTGCCATTCTGATTGATGGAAATTACATAATCAAAATCAAAATAAAAAAATAAATGAAATATTCCAGTTCTCTTTATACTCTCTTTATCCAATATATTTGTAGGGATATTGGTTCGTTCGCAAAGAATTTCCGGATCATCTTTCACAATGAAAGTATCGGAATATTGACGCAATATCTGAAATAAAAAAAGGTTTGAGCTGCACCATACCTATGCCGTCCTGCCTAAGGTTGAATCCTCGTCTCTCTCTTACAGACTTCAAAAAATGCTGAAACATCCAAACTCTAGCCCTAATTTACAACTCTTTTGCCTTGAGCTAGAATTAAATCCAACAATTATTTTGTAAGAGCGAAAGCAGCATATAAATCCAATCAAGCCAGATGTCTGAAGATCAAGCAAATGCCCACAAACAGAAAGGCAATGAAGCTTTTACCGCCAAGCGATATACTGAAGCTATCGAGCACTACACAAGAGCCATTGAATGTAACCCCAAGGACCATATTTTTTATTCGAATCGCGCCGCAAGCTACTTGGAGCTCAAAAAGTACTCAGAGGCGCTTGTAGACGCAACAAAGACAGTTGAATTAAAGCCTGACTTTGTTAAAGGGCATGTAAGAAAAGGCCAGGCCGAGTTTGGTCTCGAACAATATGACGAAGCAGAAGAATCGTTTCAAAAGGGACTTGAATTAGACCCGAATAATGAGCAATGCAAGAGAGGGTTAGAAGACGTTGAAAAGAACCGAATCCCTTGCCCAGGTTCTGATGTTTACACGCAAAATATGTTGATAAAACTACTCAGCGTAGAAAAGACCGCAGAGTGGCTGAAGGATCCTAAATTCGCAGCGATGATTCTGGATATTCCAGTGAATCCTGACAAACTAGATGAGTATATGAGAAAGGATCCTCGGGTCAAAGAAGCCTTTGAAGTGTTGATGTCAGACTTTCATGATGAAGAGGATGAGGAGCCCAAAGAACCGATAAAGGAAGTTACAACCTTCGAAGAAGCGAAAAAAGCTGGTAATGATGCTTATAACAACGGGAAGTATCCAGAAGCAATCGCATACTACCATAAAGCGATTGAATTGGAACCAACAGAATATATGGTTCACAATAACAAGGCTACTACCTATTGTAAGATGAAAAAGTACAAGTTGGCAATGGAGGAAGTCGATACCGCTATTGAAATTTACCAAATGCAGCAGCCTAATCCTGTGAACCTCGCTAAGATATACTACCGGAAGGGTGAAATTTATAATGCGACTGAAGAGTTTGACAAGGCTGTGGAGTATTTCAAGAAAAGTTTGAAGGAAAATAAAGTTCAGAATGTTGAAGAAGCGCTTCAGAAGGCTGAAAAAACACTTGAAGAATGGGTCGTTTCTGCTGACAAATTCAGAACGAAAGGAAATGAGTTATTCAAGAATGGAGATTATGATGGAGCTATTAGGGAGTATGATGAAGGGATCAGGAGGAATCCAAAAGATGCGAAGTTATACAGTAACAAAGGCACTTGCCATCAAAAGCTTGGGGAGCCAGAAGATGCTCTGAGAGCGTTTGACGCAGCCATCAACCTTGATCCGAAATTTGTAAAGGCGTGGTCAAAAAAAGGAGCTGTCCTGACAAGCATGAAAAAATACGGGGAAGCTTTTGAGGCTTATGCTAAGGGATTAGATATTGATCCTGCTGATGAAGAATGCCGAAGAGGAATGGAGGAAGTTTCACAATATTTATGAGAAAGAGAGATATAGTGTGAAATGAATTCTATCTTTTCGTGATTAGTCTCCAATTTATTTATATCGAAGTTCACATTGAGGATCGGAGTAAGAATTTCGATATTCTAAGGTTATTATGAATAGAAATAAATACCGAATTATCAAAGTTTTATATCCTTAGAATCAGATTTCAGTTTATCATGATTGAAATTATGACACGACACTTTTATAATCAACAGCATGATAAGTGTTTATAGCCAAGAGTTTCGGTGGTAGAAAATTTGAATAATTATCTATTTTGTCGTGAAGAATAAGGCAAGAGTTTCTGAATCTTAAGCAATTTCTATTCATTCCTTCAATTTGTGAATGAAAAACATTTAAGATTATATTCATTCATATTTTAATAATCCTGTGTGAGAAGTTTACAGAATACGAATCAACATTTAATAGTGCTGGCCAGGAGAGCATTTTACACACCCACACTTTAACGGAAATTACATGGAATTGCAATCAGAGGGGCCATAACAACAATTAAAAAATGAGAAACAACATACTTTAAAAAAATTGAGAATTAACTAATCAAGAAGAGGCGCTTCCTTTGATTTTACCATTTTTTGAACAGCTGTTTGATGTGTTCGTTACAGTACAAAACTCTGATAGGGTAGAGGAGGAAAATATTCCTTGCAAGCCAAAAGCGTTTCTTGAGGTAAATAATTATCGGAATCCAGATCGCCATTGTAATAACGACATTGTAGATCAAACTGACAGCAAGCATGACCCCAGTTACATTTAACAAGCTTTCCGCATAGATAGAAACATCAATTTGCTCAGACTGAAGCATATATTGCAGCACATTAGCTAAAACGCTTGCAAAAAAGTTAGGGTCCCATGAATCCGGAGCCTGAAGAAGTGCAGTAACTGTTTCCACTGTAGGAGTTTGGTTCAATTGCTGGATAAAGTCCATATCCATTTTCATTACTGCTACTGCTGTCTCTGGCAGACCTTGAGATGCAAGATTCTTGGAGGCCTTTAGGCAAAATCCGATAATAGCTTGAGCTGTCCCATTTTGATCCCTGTCTGCGCAGAAGCTATCGTCTGTGAGATTTTGATAGCGTTTTTTAGTTTCGTTTGATGTAAGATCAGTGCTCAGGATTCTGTCTTCAAAGTTTCTAAGTCTCGGCAATAGCTCTTCATGCAATTTGTATGCGTTATTGAAAATACGTTGATATACGCTATATAAGTATTCAAACGAGGAGTCACTTTGCTCTTTTTTGATTGCATTTGCAAGTCTCAGAAAAGAGGAATAGGCAATCGGATATGCAGACATACCGGCTGATAACTTGTCAATGTCTGTTAAGTATGGCAGGATCATTTGAGTTTTGCCTTTGAAAACCACGTTTACAACAAAAAAACCACCTGAAAGCAGCAAGGCTGCCAATACCAACAAAAATATGATGAAAAAGCTTGAAGTATGATCTCCAATCATCTTTCTTCCCGCTCGAGTTGTTCTATGGCTCCCATGAGTTTTATCCTTAGTGGGTTTTTTTTTTTGCGATTCAATCAAACTTGATAGTTGAAGGCTAGGATTGAATTTCATTCGATATTCTTCTATAATCTTGATGACTTCTCTATCCATCTCATCTTTTGAAACAGCACAGAGTTTGGATATGGCTACCGTTTCCATTTGTTCGAATTTTCGGAAGACAAAAAAGAAACCTAGCGTCAGTATCAATGTTAGCAGAGAGCAGCCGATCAAAATATAATCTAGCACAGACAGAATGCTATAGTACTTGTTATAAGCATCCGTGAAAAGGATCTCAGCAATTGAATCGAGGAATACTTCCTGATACCTTATATTGAAATTCCTAACGAAAGCCAGGATATTCTTATCGATAGTTGTTGCCGTCATTGGAAGCAAACTGATTTGTTTAGCATAACTCAGGAAAATATTGTTTGCTTCGTAGAAACTCACGTTTCTATCAAATGCGTTTGACTCGGGGAATTTGACTTCCATGGAATAGTTGCTGATTTTCAAATTACTGCTCAGAGTTTCAGGATTGAAATTGACGAGATGTTCAGACACCGTACTTGTAAATTCAACTAATCGTTTACCAGCAATGGTACTTGCAGTGCTCCTCCAAAAGGGGAGACTGGCTTCAGTAAATTGATCTATCTCCATTCCATAATACAATTGAGTCGCGTAAAAGAAACTGCACGATGCTAATTTAAGAATTGCAGGAAAAGCAGCGTGCGTAGCAAAACCAGAAAAGGTTGTATATTCGTCAGTCAGCAGCCTGTTTGTGAATATTGTGCAGATAATAGCAGTCACAAAGATCACAGCGCTTGAGAAATAAACAGTCTTGATGACTGCCGGATCACCTCTTTCTAAAATCGCATATCTCAAAAACGTCAAATGCGCTCCTGCAGTCACGCTTGAGGCCTTCGAGGACTCTCCAGCATTTTCGAAGAGCATTCTTTTTATTCTTCTCTCAGAGTTGTCTTTATGATTATCGGTAGAACTTGGTAGAAATTGTTGGCTTTCTTCTTTTGTCATCACTGTTAAACGTAGTGCTCGTCTTTCTGGGCTCAAACCAGGAGTCACTTCTTCAGTATTTTTGTCAACCTCTTCTGTGCCTTTCATGCTGCTTCCCTCGTCTCCTTTGTCAACGGATAAAGGCTTTACGCTGATGGGCTTGGTCATATGTTCTTTATCTAGCGACACTTTTGTCATATCGGAGGTCTCCACGTAGGGATAATGTTGCTCATTCATCATCAAATTATGTAGCGCTGAGGGTCTTACAGAGTCTTTGCTTGGGTAGAAAGTTCTGTTTTCTTGGAAAAGAAGAAGATTGGTAGAACTTGTTGGCTCGTTTCCGGAAATTCGAGTGCGTTTTCTCAAGACTTGAGAAGTAGCACTAGCACGTGATTCTCTGATTTCAGACATTTTAAGTTGACTTTTTTGGCCCGATCTATTGACAAATGAAGTGCTCAGGAGGAGCACTCCGTAACTCTTTCCAATAATCGATAGATGATGCACACTTGCGGCATAGTCATAAAATACTCCTCCTGGTAGCAGTGTTTTACTGCGGAAGAAATTAAGCGGGACTCCATGCATAAACACTGGATGACTTGCTTCATTAAAATCTCTTGGGAATTCTGGAATCATATCATACACACTCGAAAACTTGTTCCATTGCTCTCCAAGCATAGTTGAAATACCTTCACCAACCCCGATGATCTTTCCTTCCTTCCGAAGATTAAAGATCACAAAATTATTTTCAGCGTTATGTTCGACTTTAAGATAGAGCACGAGACATGGATTCCCATCATAAATCTCTAAATGGGCGGCGTAGTGAAATGCAAATACTCTTCCACTCTTACTCTTCAGATAGAGCACCTTTTCTCTTTCTGGGACTTTCTCGAAAGGGTTGTCTCCTTCTAATAGGAGCTCTTGGAGAGTCTTCAAGTTTTTTCGGTTGAACAACGTTAATTCTAATGAGCTCAAGCTCAAAGAAGTGAGATCAGGCTTTGCAAACCCCAGCAAAGACATGAGGTTATCGGACAGTCTGACAATTTGTCCGAGATCGCTTGAGTTGAGGTTTAGAACGGCAACATGATTGCCGGAGTTATCTGAGAGAGCGTTGGAATAGAATTCTAATGTCATGTCCCACTGCACGTCTAAATCTAGCCCATCAGATCTTGCGTAATTATTCATCAGCAATTTTCGGTTAAGTTCGAAGATTTTGCTTCGGGATTTCTCTTCGACTATTGCCTTGATGAAGAACGTGTATAATTGAATTGTCTGTCGATGAGCTCGATTCTCCTCGGTAAGCTGTTCTAGTTTCTTCATGATCTTACCTCTTGCCAATAGTAGCTTTTGTCCTTGACTTTTAACTTCTGAGGCTTTCACTATTGGGCTGTACATCATAGAATAATATTGAAGGATTTTGGACAAGTAGTCCTCAATTTGCAGCTGAGCAGAATGAGCGTCGTCCAGGAATGTGAAAATTTTATTGGCACTGATAGTCTTTTCATCGGCTCCAGCTCCAATCTCCAGCTCAACCATTTTCTCTATCATTTCGAATTGAAGTCGAGTTCGGAAAGATCCTTCACTTTGGAGGGTTTTTCTCATCTGAGTGAGGACAATGTAAGCATGTATATAACTTTTCTTGACATCTTTTAGGAAGAGAACCCAAGAAAGGACAATAGACAAATTCATCTTCTTTACTGATTGCTGAGCAAACAAAGAGGAATATGTGTTCTCGATGAATTCAATCATTTGATGATCCATGGCCTCTTGATACGCTGAGGCTTGAAGATCATTCGTTTCCTTGGACTTGTCCAAAGTTCCAGTGATAATGTTCTTGGACAAGAGAGCTAAGCCTTTAGGGACCTTTGAATTGTTCCTCTTGTGTTCTGCATAGAGTGTCCTGAGATATCTGTCGATTCCCGCCTCATTTCCTTGGAGTCCTTGCGCAATTTGCACATTAACCCGATTTTTAAGGATCTCTTTGAAATTCCAGAACAGTTTTGTTGTGATCGGGAAAAGAAGAGCCACCAGCATGCTGGTATAGTTTCTATAATTTAGTTCCAAGATATTTGAGAGCAGGAGAATCACATAATTCGTAAGATGAAAACCTTTTATGATGGTACATGTCTTTTCGATTTTTGGATCCGATTGGTATCCAATCAGAACAAACGCTCCCGAATCCAGGGCATAGCAGACTCCCCAGATCGCAAAAACCACATATGAGTTGATGCCTGAAGCAGCAAGTCCGATAGCTAGTACTAGCTTGCCACCTCTGACGGCATTCAGCATAGAATGAGTGTTGTCAGTCTCGATCCCATCATCGAAGTAGCAAGGGATATTGATGTACAGAAACTGGTAATACAACCAGACTGAGAGACCCAAGAGGATACTTCCCAGTACGATCGTCGCAGTCTTGCAGAGATCTGTCGAGCATTCTGCTGGTATAGTGGTATTTGCGGTCTGTAGAATCTCACTCATAGCAAGCTGAAGAAAGGGAATAAAAAATAACTTCTGGTAAATCTGAGAGAACTTGAAGAAGTAAGTGGTGAACCAATGTGTCTTTAAATCCTGTTTCTGCTTGAGGAGGTAGAACCCAGTCAGTAAGAAGTTGATGACCAGTAGTGGAACTATTCCTAGCAAGGCGGCATAACGTGGGATAGTTAGCACTTGAAGTAAGCTTGGTAAGGCAAATAGCCTTAGCAATTGATAAAGGAAGCTCGAGAGCGGGTCTTTGGTAGTAAGAGGAAGCATCGCGAAAATGCTTGCAATTTGAAGTGCCTGAATAATGAGGAGGAACTGAGTTGCCACAGCTCCAAGTTGCGAATTCTGGGTTCGAAGCATGTTTAAGTGGAAAAGAAACTTTTTAACTTTTTGCCACACCTTCATTGTTGGTACTTTCCTTTGTTAAATAGCAAATTATATTAAAAAACTTCACTTATGTAGATTTATATATTTCAATTAATTTATATCGCAAGAATAAATTGGCAAAAACCCTATTCATACAATCTCCAACTCTCACTTCTTCGATAATTTTGTTTCAATAAAAAAAACAGATTCGGGGAAAAAACATTGGAAGTTTCCGCTCATCAGTGATTTCGAGTCCAACCAAAAGCAACTCATTATGTGTCTTCAAACATATTCTTCATAAGGAATAAATTGCTGATAAAGAACCATCGATATAAATCTGATTGCAGCTTAATACCTTTTATTACTTTTTTTTCAGTTAAATAATTTAATGAAGAGAAATAATAATTTTTCTTACAACATCAAATGGGGTCAGAACTTTGTTCCAAAAAAACATTATTTTTTCTTTTCTCTGGGTAAGAAGGCCTCCTCCTTTCCTTATTGATTTCATAGGAAAGAAGCCTCAAAACAAAGGCCTGAAAACCATTTATTATTTCGGTGTAACAGGTATAAACCCACCTTAATTAAAATCCTGAAATTATCTCGATTTTGTTAAAGTCCAGGGATTATATTATTATAGCTCGTATCTGAATAAAAGTTCTAAAAGTTCTAAAAGCTTCGAAACAGATTAGATGAAGTTTGACAATATAACGACATTCTGAGAATCTTCTAATTTATTTTTGATTCCGTAACATCCCAAAGTTGGAATCAATATTTATTTCGCAAATAATTTAAAGGACCCCCTGGAAAATTTTTCAGTAGTTATATATATAACAAAAGATTTTGTATAAATATCTACACTGTTTTTTTGTTTTTGGAAACTCACCTAGCCTAATTCCGGGACCACAGACCGTATTCAGACATTGATGATCTATTCCTTCAAATCAGCTGTTAACAAAGAAAAGATGGTAGTTTCAGGGTTTTAGCCATTCGCGTGTCTATGGTCCTCGTTTTTTCATGTAGGGCGAACTGATTTTGCATAGCAACATTCAGGAAGGGACCATTCAAATTACTTTTTCTTGTCGATCCGTGTAAGTTCGTGTAAGTTGCAAAGTAACGCTCATTTGATAAACCGCCGACTTCTTCTTTATTCCAATACCCCTTCCCTCTATTAGAATTACATTGTGTTGATAAAGAAACAAAAAATTACGTACAGGGACTAGGCTGTCAATATTACATTAATATGTGAAAAATTTGATAAAATATCTTATATAATAAGCTCAGCCCCTCTATATTCTCGGTTTAACTAAAGAAAACGTCGACGTTCTGCGAGTGATAAAATCAGACAAAAGCATGACTATATATCGGTGTATTTATTGTATTGAGAGCGAGTTTTTCAGAAGCGGGCCTGGAATACTCGCAAAGCTCGGTGCCATTTATGACACGCAAACCAATGTGCGAAAAAAGAAAACAAAAAATTTGTTACTATTGTAAGTCATTATATATTGAAGAGCTCTTCTATCTGCACAGAGTACTGTTCAGTTGTTCACTTTTGATGAGAAAAAAAAAAAAGGCATTAATTTTCTTCAGTACGATCTATTAGATTACAGAAAGGCAAACCATACTTGCGTTGCTAAGAAAATTTCCTATATCGAAGTTCATTGGAGACGAACTAAAAACAACTACAAGGTTTTAGCTCACCCTTTTGATGAAAAAAGTATTTTTCTTTTTTGAGTTGCAATTTATGAAGAAAATGATAGAGTTTCTCAGTCCTCAGAGCTATTTTCAATAATTTTCATATATTTCTTCCCAAGCCTTCAGTTCTCTGGCTGTTAGGCATCGAATTCAACTTTATGATTGTATTTATTGAATATATGAGTTATAACCCAGCTTCAAGAAATTCGAAGTCAGTTATCAACTATCATTTGGATATCTAAGCTCTTCCATTGTACATATTCAGAGATACCATTCAAAGCGATTCGAGCAGATAGAAGAGAAAGGACCTAATTGTATTATCTCTATTTCTTTGTGGAAACTCTTGAAAGGAGTTAGAGAGAGGCTATTCGAGTTGTGAAACGTGTGTGTATAACACGTGGGTCACATAAAGCTATCTCAAAGGAGAACATTCCAGACATGAAAATTTTTTAACGATTTTTCTGACATTATACATTTTTCAATATATCAGACTCTGAAAATAGTCAAAATGAACTAACAATTTACGTTTATGCAATTTAAGGTGTAATATATAAACAAAATATCGATTTTCTAAACCAAATAAGAGTTAAACGATCATTATGCTTTATTGGCTTTTTCTACCATTTCTTGAATAATTGCTTGATTTGCTGATTGGAATGTAAGACTCGGATTGGATAAAGCAGGAAAATATTTCGAGCAATCCAAAATCGTTTCTTGAGATACATAATTATGGGAACCCAGATCACCACCGTAATTATGATATTATAGATCAAGCTGATTATAAGCATAATCGTGGTCACATCCATCAAACTGTGGGCATAGGCTGAAACATCAACTTGCTCAGACATGAGTAAATATTCTATTGCGTTTGTTACGACCGTCGTTATGTAGTTAAAATCCCATGAGTCTGGAGCCTGGAGTATCTCTTTCGCCGTTTGCACCGTAGGAGTAGTGTTAAATCGTCGGATAGAGTTCAAGTTCATATTCATCACTGCCATTGCTGTGTCCGGTAGACCTTGAGAAGCAAGATTTTTCAGAGAAGATTTACAAAGATTAGCAAACAACAGTGTTGTTCCATTTTGATCTCGGTCTCCACAAAACCTATCGCTTGTGAGGTTTTGGTAACGTCTTTTTGTCTCATTGGAGGTGATATCAGTGTTTATTATTCTGTCATCAAAGTTTCTGAGCCTTGGAAGGAGTTCTTGGTGAGTGGTGAACGCTTTGAGAGCAGAATCATAGAACTCAGTATAGTAAAGTGGGAACGAGGAACTATTTGCTGAGACTTTAATTTCATTTGAAAGTCTCATAAGAGCGGAGTAGGCAACTGGATATGCGGATAAACCAGCTGATATTGTATCAATATCGGTCAAGAATGGCAAAATTTTCTTCGTTTTCGTTTTGAAAACTATGTTGGCGACTATGAAACTACCTGAAAGCAAAAATGCTGTCACTACCAAAAACACTACGATGAGAGTTGTAGGAGTGTAATTTCCGATTATCTTTCGTCCCGCTCGAATTGTCTTCTGACCCGTACTTTTTTTACTTTTCATCGGTTGAAAATCAAGCAGCCTTGACAGTCGCAGATTGGGGTTGAACTTTGTTTGATATTCTTCCGCAATTTTGCTGATCTCTCTATCTAGATCTTCTTTAGAAACCGCACAGAGTTTGGATATTGCGTTCGTTTCCATCTTTTCAAACGCTCGGAACACAAAAAAGAAACCCAGTGTTAGTGTCAGCGTTAAAAGAGAACACCCGATCAAAATATAATCAAGCACTGTCAAGATACCGTAATACTTACTGTAAGCATCATCAAAAAGGATATTTCTTATTGGATCAAGAAACGTTTCCTGATACAAAAGATTAAAACCTCTCAGGAAAGTCACAAGGTTAGGATCTATCGTGGTTGCTGAAGACTTGATCAGATTGACTTTTTGAGCGTAGCCCATGAAAATATTATTTGCTTCGTAGAAATTCACTTCTCTATTGAAATTGCTGGATTCTGGGAATGAAATTAACATGGTGTAGTTGCTGAGTTTTAAATTGCTGCTCAGGGTTTCAGGATCAAAATTGACGAGATGTTCAGTGATCGTGTGCAAAAATTCATTAAATCGTCTACTTGAAATAGAGGTAGCACTGGTCTGCCAAGAGCTCCTTCTTTCATTAAATTGACCAATCTGAATACCATAACGAATTTGAGCTGATAGAAAGAGACTAGAGCATGCTACTTTGAGGATGCCGGGGAAAGCAGCATGAGCAGCGAAGCCAGCAAACGTAGTGTACTCGCCCACAAGCATATTGTGGGTAACCATTGTGCAAATGATAGCAGCCACGAAAATAATGGCACTAGAGACATACACCGTCTTGATTACAGCAGGATCACCTTTTTCTAAAATCGCATATCTCAAAAAAGTTAGATGAGCTGCTGAGGTTACGCCGGAGGCCCTCGAGGATGCTCCAGCATTAAATAGCGCTTTTCTTCTTTTTCTTTCAGAACCGCCTTTGTTGCTTCCAGAAGAGTCGGAAAGATATAGTTTACTATCTTCTTTTTGCAGTGCTTTAAAGTGGGGTGGTGCTCGCTTAATCGGAGTCGAACTTGGAGTCACTTCTCCAGTATTTTTATCAAGCTCGCGCTCTTTGCCAGTTTTCATGCTATTTTCCTGATCTGTCAGATCAATGGGAGCAGCAATTTCAAACATAAGCTTCTTTTCCTTGAAGGCTTGGACATCAGTCTCCTCTGAGGCACTTATAAATTGGATGTTGGGACTTCTGCAGCCCTCCTTGAATTTCACAGATTCTTGTCTTGAGTGGGATATTCTGGCTTCTTGCAAAAGAAGAAGATTGGCCGGACTCATAAGTTCGGTTGTAGAAAATACCCCAGAATTCAACTTCAAGGTGTGGGTTTGGTTTCCCATGAGCGGAGAAATGATCTGTTGATCAGTGATCTCCGAATACTTAATTCGGTTTTTTGGGCTTATTCTATTGGAAAACGAAGTGCTCAGGGAGAGCATTCCGTAACTCTTCTCAATAATCGATAGATGATGCACACTTGAGACATAGTCGAACAATAGTCCTCCTCCTCCTGAAGAGGTAATACTTTGAAGAGAATTCACCACTATTGTTTTGTTGTGGGAGAAATTTAGTCGTGCACCTTGCATAAACAGTGGAGGACTCGCTTCATGAAAATCTCTTGGGAATTCTGGAATCATATCATACACACTCGAAAACTTGTTCCATTGCTCACCAAACACGGTCGAGATACCTTCACCGATCCCGATGATCTTTCCTTCCTTTCGAAGATTAAAGATTACAAAATTATTTTCAGTGTTCTTGTTGGCTCGAAGATAGAGCACAACGCAAGGATTGCCTTCATGAATCTCCAAATAAGCAGCGTAGTGGAATGCAAGTACTCTTCCACTCTTATTCTTCAAATAGAGCACCTTTTCTCTTTCTGGCACTTTCTCAAAAGGGTTGTCTCCCTGTAAAAGTAGCTCTTGGAGAGTCTTCATGTTTTTTCGGTTGAGCAGAGTTGTTTCCAGCGAGGTGATGCTCAAGGAGGCTAGTTCGGGCTTCGAAAACCCCAACAAAGACATGAGGTTATCGGACAGTCTGACAATTTGTCCGAGATTGCTCGAGTTAAGATTAAAGACTGCAATATAATTGCCAGAGTCGTCTGTAAGTGCGTTGGAGTAAAATTCTAATGACATGTCCCACTTCTCGTCTAAATCAAGCCCATCGGATCTTACGTAATTATTCACCAGCAATTTTCGGTTAAGTTCGAAGATTTTGCTTCGGGACTTCTCTTCGACCACAGCTTTGATGAAAAAAGTGTATAACTGAATTGTGTGACGATGGGCTTGGTTTTCTTGGGTGAGTTTTTCCAGTTTATTCATGATATTATTTCTTGCCAACAATAAGTTTTGTCCTTGAGTTTTAGCTTCTGAGGCCTTCACTATTGGACTGTACATCATAGCATAGTATTGAAGGATTTTAGACAAGTATTCCTCTATTTGCAGCTGAGCAGAATGAGCTTCGTCCAGGAATGTGAAAATTTTATTGGCACTGATAGTTTTTTCATCCGCTCCAGAACTAATTTCAAGCTTGATCATCCTCTCTATCATTTCGAATTGAAGCCGAGTTCGGATTGATCCTTCATTTTGGATGGTTTTTCTCATCTGAGTGAGGACAATGTAAGCTTGTATATAACTTTTCTTGACGTCTTTTAGGAAGAGAATCCAAGAAAGGACAATAGACAAATTCATGTTCTTGGTTAATTGTTGAGAAAACAAGGAAGAGTAGGTGTTCCCGATGTGTTCTATCATTTGACGATCCATCGCCTCTTGATACGCTGAGACTTGAAGGTCATTTAATGCTTTTCCATGTTTTCCATTAGTGGTGATCTTCGCTTCTTTGGGCTTGTCCAAATTTGTAGTGATAAAAGTCTTGGATAAGAGAACTAAATCTTCAGAACCCTTTGAATTGTGTCTCTTATGTTCTGCATAGAGTGACTTGAGATATCTATCAATTCTCATTACGTTGCCCTTGTGTCTTTGTACATTATGCACATTGACGCGATTTTTAATGATCTCTTTAAAATTCCAGATCAATTTGGTTGAGATCGGTAAAAGCAAAGCTACCAACAGGCTGTTATAGTTTTTATAAGTCAATCCCATGCTATATGAGAGCAGAAGACTTACATAGATAGTAAGTTGAAGTCCCTTTGACATTGTGTAAGTCTTCTCAATCTTCAAATTCGAATGGTATCCAATTACTATAAACACTATCAGGTCCAGAACAAAGAAAACACCCCACATCACAAAGATCACATATGAGTTGATCCCCGACGCAGCAAGTCCCACGATCAGTACTAACTTAACACCTTTGATGGCATCCAGCAATGATTGGGTGTTGTCGCTCTCGATCCCATCTTCAAAGTAGCAAGGGATATTGATGTACAGAAACTGGTAATACAACCAGACTGCGAGACCCAAGAGGAGACTCCCAAGTGCGATCATTGCATTCTTGCAGAAAACTGTTGAGCATTCTGCTGGTATGGAGGTATTTTTGGTCTGTAGAATCTCACTCATAGCAAGCTGAATAAGAGGTAAGAAGTAGAGCTTCTGATAGATTTGAGAGAGTTTAAGGAAGAACGTGACGAACCAATGCGTCTTTACATCCTGTTTCTGTCTAAAGATATAGAATCCCGTCAGCAAGAAGTTAATGGTCAATAGAGAAGTTATTGCTATTAGAGCAACATATCGAGGGATGGTTAGCACTTGAAGTAAACTTGGTAGTGAGAACAGTCTCAAGAAACGATAAATCGTGCTTGAGACTCTGTCTGTTGTCGCAAGAGGAAGCATCGTGAGAATGCTCGTAACTTGAAGCGCTTGCACAATGAGAAGTAACTGGTACATCTCGACTCCGAGCTTCGAATGGTGATTTCTCATCACACTATAATGAAAAAGAAACTTTTTAGCTTTTTGCCACAGTTTCATTGCCGATTCACCTATTTTAAATTCAGAAATTATATGTGAGCAGACTCAATTTAGTTCAAATCCTTCAGAATAAAATTCAGCAGTAAGAATTTATCCCAAATGCTGAACTTTTCCGCATTCTTCCTACCTTGTAGTTCAACTTAAAAAACACTCTGCATGAAAATAGCACTTACATTTTTGTACATATATGCCCTCAAGTAATCAACTCATCATGATTCCATGCTTTCTAAAGCATTCTTACACATATTCTACCCGTAGAATCTTTGGATCGAGTTAATTCACCCAATAGCAAATTAAAATTTTATACCAATTTCAATCAGTTAATTACTGCCTTATTTCTTCTTTGTTAAATCGTGTGAAATTAGGCAGTCGCAAAAACTATACAAATTTTGTCAGAGGTTCATTAAGACCAGCATCAAGTTTCGCTGTTTGCCAGAGAAATATTTGGAGTTTCTTTAGTTAACTCTTGTTTTCATGAAACCTTTTACAAAAGGAAAAATGGTATTTCTCTCCAAGGAACACACAATATTTATGTCCAGTTTACTGAAGATTTCCACGCTTATTTCCAGGCCATAATCTAAAACATTCGCGTAATAAGTTCGATCAATTTAAGAATTAAAATAACCATCAAAATGCTCAGAATTTATAATTTGGGAAAATGCAAATTAAGCAGTGAGATAAAATTTAGACGACTCAAGAAAGATGTTACAAACTTCACCAAAGTCCTCCTCCAGAATATAAGATCCTTCAATTCCTTTTTGTTTTTGTGTCTTGGCTCTTCGCTGAATCTTCTATCCTAATTGTTTCAATTGATAAAACCCGTTCAACTGAGCATTATGATACTGTACTATGTCAAGGCATCTCATATTCAGGAATCATGTCTATCTCGCGGTTTTAGGATGACAGTGACAGACTTTGTATTTTTTTTATTTTTCTTTTGATCAATGTTGACTTTCAAATCAAAGGAGGGACGTCTCATCATACTGTTTTCTGGAGCTGGTAAGGTTGGAATAGAGTTATAAAACAATCTTAATAAGCTAGAAAAATGGATTTCTTCATGAACGAACCCTTTCCCCCAAATTCCTCTACAAAATTATACCAGTGCAGATTAAATAATTAAAATTTTTTTGAGATAAAGTATTTCATTGTTCATGAGGCTCTCTTGCAGGAGGGTGAGAAACATTGATACAATCATAACATGATACACAGTAAACACCTTGAGAATCGACAGTTTATTGTCAACGGGTTTTTGAAGTACCGGTATTTGAAAAACTTATTTTTTGTTGTTGTTTGTTTTGGGTTTCTGACACTGAGATATTTAATGAGAATTAGCCTCGATTAATAGTGAATCTCTTACGGCATTCCTGTTGAAGCCCATGAAGCACTCATACACAACAGTTTCAATTTTTATTCTTGAAGGCAGGTATATTAAAAATACCCAGAGAGAAGGGAAATTCTGCTTGATATAATACGGATAATTGAAGAAAGCAGCCAAAGATTAATGGGTTTATTAAAATGGATTTTGGCAAGCTAGATCATAAGTCCCAAAGAAATTGCTAGAGAAACTTTTTGAATATGAAGATTCGTTTTTTTTGTATTTTCAGATATTATAAATCCACAAATCTACCAGAATCTGAAATATAAATGAACGACAGTCCGCAATGATGCAATGATGAAATTAACATGTTAATAAATGACCAAGGAATTAATATAAACTTTGTGAGAGAGAGAGTGGAAGAAAAAAATACTAAAACATTATTACGTTCTATTTCTACCATTTCTTGAATAGTTGTTTGATTTGCTCGTTAGAGTGTAAGACTCTAATCGGGTAAAGCAGGAAAATATTTCGAGCTATCCAAAAACGTCGCTTGAGGTAAATAATTATAGGAACCCAAATTGCCAGTGTGCTTACGACATTATAGATCAAACTGATTATAACCATACTCGTAGTCACGTCGACCAAACTTTTTGCATAGCTCGAAACATCAACTTGTTCAGACATTAGCAAATATTCTATTGCGTTCGTAATAATGGAAGTTAAAAAGTTCACATCCCAGGAATCTGGAGCTTGCAGTATCGCTGCAACTGTTTCTATCGTCGGATTTGCCCCAAATTGTGCGATAGAATCTAAATTTGAGGTGATCAATACAGTTGCTGTATTTGGAAGTCCCTGGGCAGCCTGATTTTTGAAGGAACTTTTACAAAGAGCAATTGCAGACGGTGAAGTCCCATTTTGATCACGGTTTCCACAAAAACTATCATCTGTGAGGTTTCGATAGCGACCTTTAGTCTCAGCGGATGTGATATCAGACTCTAAGATCCTGTCTTCAAAATTTCTGAATCTCGCCATGAGGTTCTTATGCGATGTGAAAGCAAGGTCTAAGGAAGCTTGATAACTGTTAAATAGAGAAGTAAGGGACGAGTTGCTCTGAGAACTTTTCACCTCATTTACTAACCTGAAAAGAGTGCCATAGACGATTGAATATGCAGACGCCCCTGCTGATATCTTATCAATATCAGTCAAGAAAGGGAGGATTTTGTGGGTCTTCTCTTTGAATACTATATTCAGGACAACAAAATTGCCTGCGAGCAAGAGAGCTAAGACCAGCAAGCCGAATATCACTATGTATGTAGGAGAGTAATCCCCGATTATCTGCCTTGACACTCGAGTAGTCCTTTGACCTGTATTTCTTTTGCTCTTGGCCGCATTGAAATGCAAATCGAGCAGACTGGACATTTGCAGGGTAGCATTGAACTTTATTTGATACTCTTCAGCGATTTTGCTCATCTCAAGACCCAATTCCTCTTTAGAGACCGCACAGAGCTTTGATATTGCCTTTGTTTCCATCTTCTCAAATGCGCGGAACACAAAAAAGAAACTCAATGAGAGAATCAGCGTGAGCATCAAGCAACCAATCAAAATATAATCCAGTACACCGAGGATAGTATCATATTTTTCGTAAGCCTCCTCAAAAAGTGTGTCTCTTATCGGATCTAGAAAAGTCTGCTGGTACTTTAGATTGAACGTTCTCATGAAACTCACAAGGTTATCATCTATTGTTGTGTCCGTTGACTTCAGCAGATTGATTTTTTGCGCATACCCCATGAAGATGTGATTTGCTTCATAGAATTCAACGTATCGATTAAACTGACTTGATTCAGGAAATTGTACCAACATCGAATAGCTGTTGAATTTCAAATTGCTGCTCAAGGTTTCTGGGTCGAAGTTGACGAGACTGTCAGATACTGTGTGCATAAAGTCCGCAACTCGTTTAGTTGCGATGGTAGTTGCGCTGCTGAGCCAAGAGCTGAATTTCGCAGGGGCGAACAGCCCTAATTCTCCAGCGTAGCGCATTTGAGTTGATAAAAAGAGACTGGAAGATGACACTCGGAGAATACCGGCGAAGGCGGCATGAGCTGCGAAGCCGGAAAAGGTTGTGTATTCACCCACGAGAAGGTTGTAAGTGAATACTGTGCAAATAATACAAGTGATGAAAATAACAGCGCTTGAGAGATATACTGTCTTTATCACAGTAGGATCACCTTTTTCTGAAATTGCCGACCTCAGAAATGTTAGGTGCGCTCCTATAGTCGAGGTTCTTGAGGACGTCTCAGCATTGTCGGCTAGAATCTTTCTTTTTTTCAGATCAGAATTCTCTTTATGAGTTGGATGACAAGAGGAACTTGGAAGAATTGGATCGGTATTTCCTTTGGATAATTCTGTTAAATGACCTGATGTTCTCTTTGCTGAAACTGGACCCGGAGCCATATCGTCGGGGTATTGAACACGCTCCTCTACTTTCACATATCTCAAAGTGTTGTTCCCTTCATCAACTATTTCCACGGGAGAAATAATCTCAAACTTTGGTATATTTTCTTTAGAGATGCGGAGGTTGATGTCCTCTAGATTACCCGTGTTTGAATCACTACGACCCGTAACTTGAGCGCTGGCGGCAAACTTCACGGATTCTTTTCTTGGGCGGGTAGGTTTGTTTTCCGGGAAAAAAAGGAGATTGATCGTACTGAATGGCTCATTTCCAGAGCTCAATTCAGAATTTGGTTTGAAAATCTTGGTTTCTCTTGTCTTACGCGCCGATCGAATAGTCGAGGGCCTGATCTCTGAAAATTTAAATTGGCTCTTGGTGCGTTGTCGGGTGAAGAATGAGCTGCTCAGAGCTATTATTCCATAGCTCTTTCCAATCACCGAGATGTGGTGCACCCTAGCAACATAGTCAACCAATACTCCTCCTGCAGAGGTAAAGCTTTGGAGTGAATTCATAAACATTGTTTTGGTGTTGACGAAATTTAGTGGTACACCTTGTATAAACAGAGGAGGACTTTCTTCATTAAAATCTCTTGGGAATTCTGGAATCATATCATATACACAACTAAATTTGTTCCATTGATCTTCAAGGATGGTTGAAAGACCGTCACCTATCCCGATTATCTTCCCTTCCTTCCGAAGATGAAAAATAACGAAATTATTATCGGTGTTCTTTTCGACTCGAAGATAGAGTACGATGCATGGATTCCCATCGTAAATCTCTAAATGGGCAGCGTAGCGGAACGCATGCACTCTTCCACTCTTGTTCTTCAAATAAAGCATCTTTTCTTTCTCGGGCACTTTCTCAAAAGGATTGTCCCCTTGCAACAGTAGCTCTTGAAGAGAATTCAAGTTTTTTCGGTTGAATAGTGTTGCTTCTAATGAAGTAATGCTCAAAGAGGTTAGCTCAGGCTTCGAAAAGTCCAACAAGGACATAAGATTATCGGATAATCTGATAATCTGTCCGAGGTTGCTCGAGTTGAGGTTTAGTACGGCAACATAGCTATCAGAGTTGTCTGTGAGAGCATTGGAGAAGAATTCTAATGACATGTCCCATTTCTCGTCTACATCTAATGCATGGTATTTCGAAAAATTGTTTAGGAGTAAATTTTTGTTTATTTCGAAGATTTTTCTTCTCGATTTCTCTTCAACTATTGATTTGAGGAAGAAAGTGTATAATTGAATCGTATGTCGATGAGTTCTATTCGCTTGACTCATTTTTGCTAGCTTCTTCTCAATATTCGATCTAGCTTGCAGAAGCTGTTTTCCTTGACTTTTAGCCTCAGTTGCTTTAACTATTGGGTTATTCATCATAATGTAATACTGAAGGATTTTAGAGAGGTATTCCTCAATAGATCGCTGGACAGTCTGAACATCGTCGAGAAATTGGAAGAGTTTATTAGCCGTGACTGATTTTTCAGTTAAGAGAGCTCCAGAGCCGATTTTGAGTTTAATCATTGTCTCTATCATCTCGAATTGAAGTCGTATCCAAAAAGTCCCTCTCGTCTGGACCGATTTTCTTATCTCGGTGAGCGCAATGTATGCTTGGATATAATTCTTCTTCACATCCTTCAAGAAAAGGACCCATGAAATGGCAATGGAAAGATTGGGCTTTCGCCTTTCCGAGCGGGATAACAACGAAGAGTAGGTATTAGCAACACACTCCATCATTTTGTGATCCAGGAAATCTTGATACGCCGAAACCTGAAATTTATTTATTTCTTCATTTTTTTCAGTGGTTGCAAGCTCTGCTTTAGTTGCAACGAAAGAACCGCTGATAAAGTTGGCAGACATCAGCTCCAGCTCTGAAGCTGCTTTCGTTTTGCGTTCTAAAAAGAGCGTTTTGAGATATCTGTCGATCTCCCTAACGTTCTCTGTGAGGTCTTGCGAAATATACTTCACTGTGATTTTCGTACGGTTTTTGATTATTTCTTTCAGATTTGTTATCACTTTGGTTGAGAGAGGAAAGAAAAGAGCTATTAGCATGGTATTGGAGTTTATAGAACTCATCCGGGTAAGGTTTGAGACCAGGAAGGTGATAAATATCATGATTTGTAATCCTTTCAAGGCAGTACAAGTCTTCTCAACTCTCGGATCAGAATGATAACCAATCAGTATAAACGCGATCAACTCTAGAGCAAAGAAGACTCCCCATAGAGCAAAGATGACGTATACGTTCACCCCAGCTGAAGCAAGGCCGATCATTAGCACTATTTGAGCCCCTTTTATTGTGTCCAAAAATAATTGAGTGTTGTCACTCTCTATTCCGTCATCGAAATAGCAAGGGATCTTCAGGAAGAGAAATTGGTAGTAAAACCAAATTGCCAACACCAAAAGGAAGCTGCCAAGCACAATCGCGGCATTTCTGCAAAGACCTGACGCGCAGGCGGTTAGGAAAGCTGTGCTCTCGTCATGGAGGATACCTGTAAAAGCTAACTGAACAAACGGGATGAATAATAACTTGGGATAGATCTCAGCGATCCGGAGCATGGATGCCACTAGCCAACGTGCCTGTGAATCGCTTCTCCTCCTTATGAGAATGCTGAAGGCATTTGTCAAGAAATAAACCATCAAAATTGGAGTGATTCCTAATAAAGCAACATTCTGTGGGATTGCTAGCGCTTGGAGAAACTTTGGAAGCGCGATTAGACCCACAAATTGATAGATAGTGTTTGAAAATCTATCTTTTGCCACTAGTGGTAGCATTGTGAGGATACTTGTGACTTGAAGGGTTTCGATAAGAAGGAGGAAACGGTAGGTCATAACGCTCATCTTTGGATAGGAACTCCTCTTGATGTTGCAATGGAAAAGGAAATCTTTTGCTCTTTGCCACAACTTCATTCTCAGTTATCTGATATTCCCTTCGTTAGCTTAATTAAATTATAGAGATAACCTCACACAATTTCTAATTAATTTATGCAATAACATACATCTCAAAATAGAATCTCTCTTTTTTTCACAAATATCACTCAGGTCATTCATACTGGCACCTCTGTAATCTCTAGAAAATACGAAAACTGAGTTAGATTTCTTTTTTGGCATAGAGCAAAGAGCATATTTATGTTTCTTAAAGAATCGTCAGTGATACATAAATTTGTTCGAGACTCCTTTATTGAAAACTACAGCTTTATCATTTTATTATAATTTAAATTATTCAATTGTTATTCTACGTTTTATCAAAGGAATATCATAATTAAATTTTCTTTCAGTTCAAAGAAATGATGCAAACCTAACTCTTGCTAAAGAGAGTATGTTCCTTTCAAGAGATCTTCTTTGATGTGTGCTATCATCATAAAACAATTTCATGAGTGGGAATCAAACCATTCCTCGCATGAAGCTAAGCTAAATTAAATTATAAAATACCAGAATTGAGATAGAATTTGATTAATATGAGTAATTATTTTTAGACCGTGAATCTGATTTTGATTTCGATAAAATTCTAAAATAAATAGACCAATCTGCGTATAAAGTAATTTTGTCATTGATTCAGGGTATATTCTATTCCTAACACTTAATGAATTCGGTATAAAATTTATTAAGGAAATTTTAGTTATCAGAGAAATATTTTAGGGCGGATGCCGCTTCAAACTGTATCAAAGCATAATAATTTTTTCTGTTTTTTCTTCACTTGCAGTGTATAAACTATTTCACTAGTCTTAACAGAAAGTTCTTATCGAGCCAGAGGATTGCTGAAACTGAGCTGAGAATTGTGAGACTGTTCCAGTCCAAAAGAGAGGCAAGTCCTGTATTCTAGTTCTATGTTCATTTTAATATGGAGTTAGCTTGACTTTCTAATTGGCTGTTAGGACATTTTAACAGCAGTTTAATGATTAAATTTATTTAGACCAGTGTGCTATGTACTGTGCTCAATTGCAAACCTAGTTTTCAGTTTGTTATATGAGGCATCTTTCTTTCCTATGTTCATTGACGTGGGCAACCAGAATCCTAACAATTATGAATTGAATTATAGTTGATTTATATTTTTTTCATTGTACATCAAAGTTTTCGACACGGACAAGATATGTGGTAAATTACTTTTTCTAAGGCGGGTCTTCCCAAGGTGGTGGTTTTCAGGTTTGATATTCGATGTTTTGCTTGTTTTATTATATGGAATATGGTCGCAAAGAACTTCGGAAAAGAGTATCTTGGAGTGTCTCTGTTCTTTCCATTTAGATAGATATTTGACTATAACTTTCGGAGGACTTTGAGCTGGAGTTTTTAGCAATTTGCTTCGATGGTAAGGCCCGTTAAAAGATGGGAATTAAATATCCAGCCATTAAATATGCAGCCTGCCGTAGTTAACACAAGTATAGACTGAAAATAAAAAAGAAGACTGTCAAAAAAGCCTGTCATTGTTGAATCTACATCATGCCTCTAGCCTCACCTCATCTTCTAAAGTACTACTATCATTGAAGTTGAAGTTCTCTTCTCATAAAGATCATCATTTCTCAAAGAAATGCAGAAAAATAGTTCTCTGAGATTTGTAAATTGATTGACAGATTATTAAAAATAGCTTATGCAATAACTCATTTAGCATTAATTAAAATCTTTATCGCTGTTTCTTCACATGATTAGATTGCTATCAGAAGTAATAACAGTTCCACTTGAGATTCGTTTCAGAAAGGAAAAGTAATAAGATGAACTTGTGTATTTAACGTTGTTTTGAATCATACAGAAGTTTGTACTTGAAACGCAAAAGCTATCCAAAATAACTCAAATGTACAGCGCACAGAAATAGCATTTAATTTCTTATTTTAATTAACTGTTGCTGACAACTAACAATTTTTTAACCGCGTGGTTGAGAGTAATGGTTCTGCTATTTCCGCTCTCTACTGCCATTTCGTAAGATCCATCCTGTCTTAAACATCAATTGTTTTATTAGAGATTGCTAATGTAGTATCTTGCTATTGCAAACTAATCGTCAATATATGCTTTCATTGAAAGTGACAATGTCTTTGCGTTCAAGAACTCTGAAACAATCAACTGTCTCAAGTTTTCTTTCCGTTGAGGCAACTAAATTAACCATCAGATGTGACCAGCAGTCGTTCTGTGAAAATTGGTCCTAACTGTTCTGAAAATTCTGCTTATTGCAACAAATAGGAGTTTTCAATCCCCAGATGTTTAATATCAAATATATTTATTACGCGCGCCTCGGAGAGTCACTAGTCGCAACATCTTCTCCAAGAAATCAGTCTTGATTAGAATAAAGTCAAGCATCATGCTTTGAAAATGTTGTAATTTCATAGATTTCAATAAACTAGCCTGATTTTTCACTGCTTTATGAAAGAAACTAAGCATTTGATTATCTTAGAACCCATCTAAAATCCACATTAACTGAGAGTTTGTAGTAGCAGACTCCTCCTGGCTTACTCATCGCCATCTTTTACAGAGCAAGGCTGCTGGTAGCTCCTAGTCAGATCCGGACACAAAATATTGATCCAATATCAACCATGAATTTTATTACATATTGATTTGCACGGGTCAATCTATTCGTACATAAATCGAACGAAACTGTTTCAATGAAGTATTTAAACAAAGTTTTTCAACACTGCTTTCAAACAATAAATCATCTGCTGTGTTATATTCAAATTAAAGCCTCGACGTGACTGATTTTACTCATTCCCATTTCCTAGCATTGGTAGTAATTATAATCTATAGACAACATAACTATTTGAATGATGCTGCCACAATTTGTATCTTATTGGAATAAAAATTTCTGAAACACATCTTTTTCATACGACTTCAAAACTTATTCTGAGTTCCGACTTTCAATAGCTCGAGATCCTCCACGATCATATTTAACTGATCTATGATATCGATCTTTTTCTCAGGTTCTTTGCTTTGCTGTATTTTTGTCTCTGACTCAGTCTCAAGATCTTGACTCAAACGAGTTTTTCTGAAATATGAGAGCCGCAAAACAGAATTGTTTGAGGGAGATAAGTCACTAAGAGTGTCTAGACTTATCTTCACTGGGGTTCCTGGCGATTTAGATTTTCGTAAAAGCATACCCAGCTTGGTAGGGGCGTATGAATCAGCCGCCCTGGGTTTTACCTTTTCAAATACTGGCTCCACTGTAGACAAGGTAGTAATCCGTGAACATAACGAGATGCAATCCTTTTCAAGGTTGGGTCGATCTTCTTCAGATTCCAAATCTTCGGATTTACCTTTTAACTCTTTGATTTGAACTCTGAAGCTTGAGTCTTTATCGAAGGAGAGGTTCTTTGGGGAAGTAAATTTAGTTGATTCAAAGAGACTCGGAATGGCTGAGTTCTGATAAGAGCTTGTTTCAGCATCAAAAATGCGTTTTGGTTGAGAAAGCGGATGAGTCTTATTTCGAGATTTTAATCTCCTCGCTCTGCAGAATTGAATGGTAATTTTTAAAATTAGCCAGATGGAAACTAGCGAGTTTATTAACATTGTAGTTACTGTGAGAGCTATCAGAGTCAAACCAATTTGATCGTTTGACAGGTAGTCAGAACTAGCTCCAATTAGAATCGCCAATATTCCAATTATGAGTCTTGAAAAGAAGTTTATTGCAAAAAGCCTTGTTTGTAGTTGAGACTCGAATGGTTTGTAGACGAACACTACAAGAATCAATAGGATAAGATTTATTGCAAAGTAGTTTATGGCCTGAATGGTGCCGTGATCTTGAAGGAAAACCAAGTTTAACACCGTTAAGAGGCTAGAAAACTCGAAGATGAGAAGAAAGTTCCTGCTGAACCAAGAGTCATTTTTCAGTTCTGAAGAGATCGAGTTGAATGCGCGTGGGACCTCCACCCATTTGCTCTCTTTTTCTTCCTTTGTCCTTTCTATTTCTGCGATTGGTTGGCGATGCTTGTCATATTTGTTCTGATCTTGAAGAATATTGCTCCTTGAAGGGCTGCTGGTCGCGCTAGATGGAGGATCTGGTTTCCTTTTGCGATTGAGAAGATATCCGAAAAATGCATACATAGCCACATAAGTGACCAAAATTGCGATTGCAATTACATTTGAAAAGCGTGATCCGACACTCTCGTCGAAATTACTGAGTCGCCGGCGCTCGGAAGCTGGCTGATATAGGTCAAGTATAGCGACGAGTGTTAATTCCTTGAAATCTTCCAGTAAATAGTTAATCAAAGTGTTCCAAGTTAACACTGTTCTCACGTAGATGATCGGTTTCGATAGGCGAGTGTGACCCTTCAGCAGCCAAGATAGAAACCACGAGATAGCTGTCAAAACGAGTGCTAAGGCTTCTTTGTTTAGAAGGTGTCCAGAATTCTCAAGAAAGCAAGCCGATAGTTCGAATTCTTGAAATTTTCCCATTTCAGACTGGCGACAGTTAAGGTTCTCATATGGATTTGGGAGCAAGTCTTCCTGCAAAATCACACAAAAATCTATGAAATTCTGAGGGAATTTGACATTTATGAAGCGGTAGAAAAGTATATCACCGGCAAATTCAGATAATAAAATGACTGTTGTGCCAGCACCATTTGCCAATAAAGGAAGGATGCTCGTTGTTGCTTCATTTGCTTGGCTTGAAGCTGAGGCCACTTCAGAAACTTTTTCGACGATCTCTGCTTCCATACTCCATGCTTTTGGCTCAGTATAGATTATATTCGGCACACAGGTATTTTGGGAAGAGAGAGCAAAACCAGCGTGGCATGCTAAACATTCCGTTGAGGCAGGTCCGGAGCAACTTTTACAGGAAGAATCGCAGGTCAGACAATCACTTCCCGAAATATAGAGCTCATCGCCGTCACAAGTAATACAGCTATTGTTGAGAGAGTAAAAGTATAATCCAGTTGAGCAAGTGAGACAATTTGTAGACAAACTGCCACGGCAAGTGTGGCAAGTAGTGTCGCATTGAATGCAATTGACTCCGTCTGGATGACTGTATCCTTTGACATTACAAGGCAGACAGGTGTTATTCTGTGTATAAAAATATCTCCCTGACGTACACGTCAGACATTGGTTGGCTCCTCCACCAGAGCAGGTCTGACAGCTCGGGTCACAAGAAGAAGAAGTCACGCAAGTGGCTCCCACAATTGATTGTCCTGGTTGGTCACAAGCTACACAAAATCCCTGAGCATCCTATGTAATGGTTTAAGTAAGACTAAATATTTTAAATGGTTTCTTTTTACAAAATAGCCACCATAATGACATTCTATTTGAAATATTAGAGAATGGTTTCGTAAATTGAAAGTTACTTTGGCAAGAATTCGTAGAGGCATGAAGTACATGATCACTCGCGCAAGTTGCTACGCATTTGTTTTCGGACATCACGTATCCTGTTGCGCATTGCAAACAAGCCGAATGTGTAGGATTTACGAATCCAGACAACGCACAAGTAGGATCTATTGAAAGGAATCACTTTTGTGGTGGTGTATCATAGCAAGCATTACCTGAAGAATTCACAAGCAAAGTTGCCGCTCCTTTGTACCAAAGGAAGTTAAGAACATCATAATTGCCGTCCTTAGCTGAACTGCGAGTAGCTAGCCCGCTATTTCGGGTGCTACAAAGGTCGACAGCTACATTATTAATATCAGCGAAGACTCCGCTCGAGAGATCTCCAAAGCTGCCTGTCGGCGAAACGACTCCATTGATCCAGATTCTTGCCAAACAAGAGCCGCTCCCGAATCCGGATGGCTGAAGTTGAATAATCTCAAAGACTACCAGATTCCAAGCATCTAAAATCAACGAAATGAAAGTTAATGAAAACTTGCCACCGAAAAGTATATTTCACCCAAGGATAAAGTGCTTGTTGTCGTGAATACATAGGACCAGGCTGAATTTTCCCAATGATTAATTTTGACTTTACGAGTTGTTCCGTCGAACTCTGCTTGCAGAGATACAATGTTATTCACCGTATTCCGCATTGCAAACATAATTTGAGAATTTGTATAGCCAGAGTAAGGGTAGAAGTGCATTCTTATCACAAGACCATTCGCATTTTGAGCACCGGTCTCGAAAGTAAATGAGGACCCAGGTCGACATTGTAGGATATTATAAGGTCCCAACTCCGGGTCTTCATTGGTATCTGAAGAAGAAGTGCCTAATGAATGAATGGAATAAAATGAAAGTTCAAGCAATCAATACTATTTACCTTTATAAGCGGTGGAGGTGGTCACATTTGTCGTATTTAAAACGTCTACAGGTACTGTTTGATTTGCATTTGAAGTAGGATCTGACTGAAAATAGATCAAATACTCAACAGGAGGGACTAATTTTATTGAAAGTTATTAAAAAGTTAATAGTTGAGAAATCGAGTTACCATTTGCCACCATTAACGCTAGGCTGAGCTGCTCATCCGCTGCTACAGCAACATAATTCAAGTACACTCTAATATATTGCAACATGCAGTTGCAACCAGTTGTATAGATATTTTCTGCACCCCAATAAACTTTGGCTGTGGGGTCAATTTCAAAAAAGGTATAGGGAGCACCAGATCGTTGTTGTTGGTTTATACTCACATCAGTACCGTCAATTCTGTACCGAAAACCATATTGAATGTTCGCTGGGAAATCTATTTGAAATAAATAAAATGTCCATTTCCCAACACTCAGCTGACTCGCGAAGTTCGCCTACGAGAAATGAAAAGTTGGATTATAAATGTTCCCATATGAAAAGATAATTTACTCCTCCTTCCCAATCGGCCCAAACACCTTGGGTATTGCCAGGGGGATTTGTGGGTCCAGAAGAAAATATTACATTGGAACTTGACTGACCTCCTGGAGAAAAGCTTATCACTCTCCCTCTATTTTGATCGATCCTACAGGATTACCAAGTATTATTCTGTATTTTTGGAAGTTTGCAAGATTACGTATCATCAAGAGTCAATTTCAGATATCGCCGTTCAGTATTGCCACCTCCACTTGATTTTTTGGCCCAAAAACTAACTCCGTATTGGTTGAAGGTGCCAGATGAGACGTACGACGATAACTGTGCCATTGAAGGTGTGACTGTTCCTGAGGTAAAAGAGATCGAAGTTTCTTGCAAATATATGATTTGTTGGGATTGTACTGGATGTAAAATGATTATCATATTTGAAAACAAATATTACCTGAAATCATTTGGAGAAGAGCCGTCAGAAGTACAAGGCGTAGTAAATTCATTAGGGCAATGTCAATATTTCCTATTAACTCAGGTTTCAAAAAGTATTTTTTATAAAATTCTTAGAATGCCTCTGAGTTCTACTTTTGATTCTATTATCCTTCGAAAAGAATCTAATGATTAGAAAATTCTAAAGCAGATATTTCAGTACAAAAGTAAAGGCTGCTGTTTTATCTTTAATTTTGATACATTCAATTCGCAGGAAAACCGGTCTACGACAGACCCTGTTCCGTCTATACTATTACATTAGGGCTCATCTGACTGTCTTTCGATTACATCTCATCAGATAGAATAGCAGGAACAGGCAAAATATTTAGTTTTCGGCAAGCACAGTATTCCTTAAAAGGGCACGCAACATGTAAAAATTTCTGATTATTGGAAAGTGTGCGTTCTCTGAGTACAGGTTGAGGATCTATATCTAGCAATTACTTTAGAATTGTTCTTCTGGGCATGAATTTATGTTGCTAAGAGCAATCGGATAGTTAAGAAATTTACCTTGATCTTCCAATTCCGATGGCTATAATAAGAGTTAACAAAATTTTCTCATTTGATTGATACGAAAAATTGTGTTCTTTAAAAAATTATTGGAAATTTAAAAACGCATAAAGAGGCATATGACAGCAACGAAGTTGTAAACAAAATGAGTCACTCGAAGAAAGCTATGGAGCATGCTTGCATTGACAATGCAAAATGCAGGTGGAGAGGACTATAGTCGCTGAATTCCCAAAGGTCTGAATTATTGCTGATTAAACTTACTTTCCTACATTCGATTTGATCGAAAAATGCTGGTTTTTGGAAATAAGCATGAAGATATCAGTAATATCAAGTCCTGGTGGAGATTGTGTTATTGTTGCTTCGAAATCGAGTTGCAAAATTCCAGAATATTTTTAAAAAAAAAAATTAACTTGAATTACAATTTTCGAAAATCCGTTATTGAGAGAAATTTATCAATCTGACAAATTTAATAAATCCCTTTTTATCGCGAAACTGGGAAGGTGATTTCACGCAAAAAATTAGACATTCTTCGTCGAACTCTTCGTTTAAGAATTATAAATGTAAGAGGCATAATTTAAAGCAAGTTTGATAAACCCATAGCGAACAGAGAGTCTTTATAGGCTGCCTCATATGAAAATAAATATCATATTTACTGAGATATATGTCTCCTACCCTGCGCGCCAGAAACTGAGAGCTCTTTAAAGATGAACGAAGAGTCCACACAAAGTTGTTTCAAGGAGACTGTTCATAACTTTTTGAAAGTATCAAAATTAGCTGAATGATGAAGATATATGTATGTAATTATCATGTTTCTGTTGAACCATCATAATAGTACGTGATTTCAGCACTTAGTATGAATCTGAATTGGTTTTGTGACACAGTTAGCTGAAAATTTGTGTTACGAATTAGTTGAAGGACTCCATCTATTAACGAACTTCAGAGACTTAAGTCTGTTGTTATAGAAAACAACTGCAAATTCCAAAGTCAAGGTCTTGGGAGACTTGAGCCTTGGGACATTAAGAAATTTCTTTTAATGTTTGAATCTGCTCAATACAACACGAGCTTTGGATAACACCATGCTTACTCTATGGGAAATTTGAAAGCAAAATCGTTTGAAGGCCAAGGTTGAGACTTGCTTGAGAACAGTAGCTAGAGTTTCACTTGAGGAGATGACTATCGGTACATATCTTTTTCGAATTTTTTGAATATTAACCAATAATACAAAATCACTCAATATTTTCACTAATCACACTTAGAAATTGAGTCTCATGTTGTTCTTTCTGTTTGATCTAATTGTAGAATCACGATCCTCCATAATCATCTGCGATTGATCACTGATTATTTTTGACAGAGGAATCGTTCAACCCAGCCCAAACAAAAACTGTACAATTAAACATTCACAAAGAATTGGACCGAAATTTTACTTAAAAAAATAGAAATAAAAATGTATATATAAAAAAGAATTGTAAACTCTTTGGCATGAATAATTTTACAAGCACTCAAAAACGATGAGAGATGAAGACACTCATCATACTGCTTGAAAATAAAATGTATTTTATTACTACAATTTTTTCAAACGTTCATTTTTCATACGACTTCAAAGCTTGTTTTCAGAGCCAGCTTTTAAACGATCTGGATCCTCAACGATCATGCTTAGTTCTTCAATTATATCGCCCTTCTTCTCTATTTCTCTGCTCTCGTGCAATACGCCGCTCTTCTTATCTATTTCTTTGCTTTCGTGCAATTGTGACTTCGATTCGAAATCAACTGTTTGGCTGAAGCGGGCTCTTTTGTTGGATGTAAATCGGAAAGTAGAAGTGATAGATAGTGGCGAGTCGCCCAAAGTATCGAGATTTATTTTCGAAAATCTTGGGGAATTTGACTTCCTTAATACCAAGCCTAGCTTACTCGTGGAATATGAATCGTCTACCCTCAATTTCACCTTCTCAGAGATAGACCGATCTCCCTCATGTTCAGAAACTTCGATTTTGCTTTTAGGGGAATCTATTTTAATACTATAGGCCAGATCTTTATCCCCAATAAGGCTCAGCTGAGAAGAAAATTTCGCGGGTTCGTTATTAATAATGCTAGGTGACTTCTGAGGAGTATCAATGTCAGATATAAAAACATCATTGATGGGAGAGAGTGGATGTGTTTTAATCTTTTTAGCTTTTGCTAATCTCCTGGCTTTTATTTTGGCTTTGCAGTATGTGACGATCATTTTAATCAGTAGCCAGACTGATATCGAAGAATTTATCAGTATTGTCGCCACTGTGAGGATTATCAGAACCAAACCAAATTGCTCATTGGAAAATTGATCCGGTCTCGCTCCAATAAAAATCGCCAATACTGCCATTACGATTCTTGAAAGGAAATTCATAGCGAAAAGCCTTGTTTGCAATTTCAGTTCAAATGGCTTGTAGATGAATACCACCAGGATCAAAAGTATCAGATTGATCACCAAATAGAGCACTGCTTGAACAATTCCGTGATCTTGAAGGAAAAGGAAAACTAGCACCGACAGGAAACCGGATAGCTCTAAGATCAAGATAAAATTTCTACTGAACCAAGAGTCATTTTTCAAGTCAGATGAAATTGATTCGAACGCTTGTGGAACTTTCATCCATTTTTCGGTTTCTCTTATCTCATTTTTTTCTTGGATTTGCTTCTCATTATCGTTTCCATTTTTTTTACTTTGATCTTGAAGATCATCAAAGGCGATGCTACTTGGTGGAATCTTGGTATCAGAAGGAGGCTCTCGTTTCACTTTGCGATTGAGAAGGTATCCGAAAAGTGCAAACATAGCCATATAAGCGAATATAATGAATACTGCAATCACAAAAGAAAATCGGGATCCAGTACTACTGGCAATTTCATTGAGTCGACGGCGTTTAGATGGACGCTCGTATAAGTTAAGTATGCTGACGAGGATTAATTCCTTGAAATCTTCCAATGCATAGTTAATCAATGTGTTCCAAGTTAACACTGTTCTCACATAGATGACAGGTTTGGCTAGACGCTTATGATCCTTCAGCAACCAAGATAGAAACCAAGATAGTGCAATCAACACGATTGCGAAGGCTTCTTTGTTGAGAAGATGCCCAGAATTCTCCAGAAAGCAAGTCGATAGTTCGAATTCTTGAAATTTTCCCAATTCAGACTGGAAACAGTCAAGGTTCTCATATGGGTTTGGAAACAAGTCCTCTTCTAGAGTAACACAAAAGTCCATGAAATTCTGAGGGAATTTAACGTTTATGAAGCGGTAGAAGAGAGCATCACCAGCAAATTCAGCTAATAAAATGACTGTAGTACTGGCACCGTTTGCCAATAAAGGAAGGATGCTTGTTGTTGCTTCATTTGTTTGACTAGAGGCTGAGGCCGCCTCTGAAGCTTTTTCGGCTATCTCTGCGGTGGCACTACTCGAAATTGTGCAAGTATTTTGTGAAGTGAGAGTATCATCTGGAAAACATGATAAGCAGTCAGTGGCTGCTGGCCCTGAGCAGCTTTTACAGGAGGGATCACATGCAAGACAGTCATATCCTGAAATATAGAATCCATCGACGTTGCAGGAGAGGCAAGAGTTGTTTCCTGCATAGAAATACTTCCCGGAAGGGCAAGTCAGACATTGGTTGGCTCCTCCACCAGAGCAGGTCTGACAGCTTGGATCGCAAATCACGCAAGTGCTTCCAACGATTGATTGTCTTGGCTGGTCACAAGCTACACAAAACCCTTGAGCATCCTATTAATTATCAATTTAGAACTTTCATATGGAATGGAATTTGATTTTACAAAATAGCCTCCATAGTGACATTCTATTCAAAATTAAAGTTTAGATGATATCTCTGAAGTGAAATATTTACTTTGACAGGAATTTGTAGGTGCATGAAGAATGTGATCACTTTCACAAGTTGCAACACATTTATTCTCTGACATCACATATCCTGTATCACATTGCAAACAAGCAGATTGCGTAGGATTCACAAATCCAGACAATGCGCAGGTCGAATCTATGAGTAAAAAATATAGCACATTAAAGAGGAATTCAGAATTTTTCTTACCGAAAGAGTTCATATACAGAGTCTCAGCCCCTTTGTACCAGAGAAAGTTCAGCACATCGTAGTTACCGTCTTTAGCAGAATTTCTGGTTGACAGCCCATTGTTTCGTGTGCTACAGATATCGATGGCTGCATTATTGATGTCAGCAAAGAGTTTGATTCCCGCTGAGAAATCTCCAAAATTGCCTGTTGACGAAACAGCACCGTTGATCCATATTCTCACTGAGCAGTGGC
>ENA-UOUE01000204-UOUE01000204.1-compost-metagenome-genome-assembly--contig:-NODE-204-length-49870-cov-11.417026_pt1 | contig 49870 bp, 31 predicted proteins | sample MGYA00238146_ERZ747223 | MGnify/ENA primary metagenome ERZ747223 (study PRJEB28781, sample SAMN06268865) | compost metagenome | isolation source: single cell | place: USA: California, Emeryville, Joint...
GTGAGAAGAAACCACACTGCTTGACAAAACTCATGCACAAATCTGAGCTTTGACGCCAATTGAGTTGATTCCTTGAGCGAGGCGATTTCATCTCGAATGAGACGTACTTTCTGAATAGGCTCCTCACAAATGAAATGATATCGAATTTGCTGTTTGACAGAACCTTCGCTTTCTGAAGATGTGACGTCCATATTTTTGAGCGTCACAGAAGGGATGAGTTGGTGCTGATTCTTGAGGATGCTACTAATGAAATTGAGTGTGCGTTGATTAAGAGCTTGAACAGAGGGATGTTGATGGTCAACCTCGAACTGGGGATCAACTTCCATTAGCAATGAGTGTTCACAAGGAATTGCTTCTTCAGAGACAGATTGTCTTAATGACAGGATATGAGAGATTTTTCCTTGACGAACTCTCTCCAGTAGTTCAACTACTTGTACTTCAGCAAGATTGTGATCGATTATTTCCTGAGGGCTGGGAGTATTGAGAAGTGAATCCTCTGTAGAGTGCATGATATTTTTCTCTCGAGTTTAACGTGTTTTCAATCAATTAATTAATTTTATTTGTGACTTATTGGTAATTAAAACTTGAGTATCCAATCGTTTTTTAGCTGTTGGAAACCAGTAATCAGATCAGATCAGGTGGTACCTCGTGGTGGAATTGAATCGGCTCTCTTTTTTTTTTTACTTCTTCAATGATCATATAAACGCCGTTGAGCTTTACTATTCTAAACTGAGAAATGATGTGTGTGCTGATGTCTCATTCCATATTTTTTCTAATTCAGTTCATCTTCATACAAAAAAATTGCTAACACTCAACAACAGCTTAGCTAGAATAACAAGACCTGAATTCAAATAAATACAGTTTAGTATCATTGAGTAATCAGTTCAGATCGGCATTTGGATTGATGATGGTATATACAAGCTCACTCTAAAACTAAAAGATTCTGTTCTTTAGTTTCTATTTGCCTATATTAAGCGATCTGCACTCATACTATCCAACTATCAATAGTCAAAAAGCCTCTGAAATCGCATTTCTTTAAATCTTAAAACCTCGTTTTGTTTCCTTATAATATACTGATTTGACAATTAATATTGGATTTTAAAAATGAGTGTTAAGGGATATATCTAAAATGAAAGCTTACCATTATTAACCAATTGGATACAGGCAGGAACCTTAGAGAAGAGCCTGAATCCCAAGCACTCGGTATTGGTAAAGCAATTTCTAATTCGTGAGATTCACTGTTCAATCTTTTTCATAATCACTTAAGATGGTTCATGCGTCTTTTTGAAACTTCCAAAACGTTTCATCTGCGTGCTTTACAAACACAATTATTAGTTTCAAAGGCACTTCGCCTCTCGTTTCTAATTGGGCAGCGTAAAGCATCCTCAGCCCTTTAAACAGCTTGGCTTAAGCTTGGAAAACATCACTCAGTTCTGTCAATGCTTTCCTTTTGGAGGGTGGACGGTTTTGATCTGCGAAAACAATTGTCTCTCGAGCTCGACATACTTAAATTTCTTGAGGCAATTGATACTCGTTTTTGAACACATGGACTTTTTAAAATTTTTTTTCACTGTTGTACTTTTTCGACACAATAGAACACAATTTGTTCTCTTAATTTTGCTGATAGAAGCAGATGCCTCCCCGCAAACATACTGGACTGATTGGGAATTTTTCTAAAATTGGCTGGTATCATGTGGAGTTGACCTTCGGGTAAGGATTTATGGTGGATGTGAAGAAAAACTCTTTAAAACCATATTTAAGCCTGAATCAGGTTTCCTGAAAATTTTGCTTGTTTAACTTAATCAATAGTAATAGTCTACAACGCTACAGTGAGACAGATTGTGGAAATCCATTAGCTACTACTTCTGATGAAAAATCTGAAGTAACCAACTTTCGAACTGAGAAGACTTTCTTTGCAAAATCTCAGAAAGGTATAGTTTACAATTGATAGTTGTGTATTCATTCATATTTATCAATAGATGGGCGAGCATATTCAGTTTGTTTCATTTAAAATGAACTCATTGAGAAGTGTGCTCCAAAAACACATCATTGTTTGAAGAAATACATTGGTATAAAATTGTAACACCAAACTTTCAGCCAATGAAACAGTGTTATTCTCCGCCGCATTTACTATCTGTTTCCTTTAAGACAAATCGTTAAGGAATATGCTGAAGGATATCAAATTCATAATGAATAGTTATTTTGAGCTCTTGAGGGGATTGTTAGGCACTATTTATGGGCTTGGTACTTAAGGATGTGAATCCATTTTAGATGGAGGAAGAGGGAAAAAATAGTGATTTAGTAAAATTTATCTATATCCATACCCTATTTCTCCTGTCTTCTCCGCCATATTTCTTCTTTTCGGAATGATTCCATGAGGACATTATGTCTTTCCTTATTAAGCAGAACCGTAATTAAATTATCCTCCTAAGGTCTGATTACATTAATACTACGATAAATATAATTAGTAAATCTGAAATATTATTACCGAGCACGATCCTCAATGAAAAAAGCAATTGAAAGTGAATTTAATTCGTTTCATTTGATATCCCCTCTCATTCTAATTCTCGAAAGCTACTTCTTCTCAACTTTCGGTTTGTGCAGTCGACAAAGAAAGAACTTTGGCTTATATAAACGAAGGGAAAATTCGAGCTGAAATACCTGAAATTCAGTTTGTGGGATATAGAAATACACTAGGAATCCCCTTATTAAATGAAGCAGGAGGGTTTTTAGTTGCAAGCAGGTCTTGTGATGAGGCCTCATTTTTCTACCTTCTTGACTCAAAAAAATTCCGCATTGATTTTTCTTCCTTTGAAATTGCTGGAGGTAATTTGAATACTTCATTTTGGTTTTTTTAGTTTCAACTTGTAGGTATCGGAGACATTACCTATAATAGTCTGAAAGATTTGATCGCCTTTGGAATGATTTCCTCACCTCACGACTCTCCATTTTACCTTCTTAGTCTTAATAGCCTTGAAATGATCAGAAAAGCAAAAAGACTTCCTCGATCGAAAACAGGTGCGATAAAATTCATGAAAACTTAAACTAACAAACCCAGTCACGACCACAGGAATAACTTTTGATTATTTTGGAAAGTTAATCGTCACTATAGACGAAACAGGCGCGTTTAGGGTCTTCTATGTGGATACGGGTGTTCCTGGAATTAAATTAAATTTGATGACTATACGATAGCTTCATTACTCGGTTAACTTCCTTTTAGCACATAGTCCAAGATGCCGATGAAATCCAGCACCATGCAGCTTGGTTGTCGCTGTGAAATATGATACAAATAACCTTCTAATAATGGATGTGCATAAAAAAGCCTCGATTACGAAAGAGCCGATTATTCTTGACGAAGAAGGGGGTAATTGCTCAAACGGCTGCACTCGAACCCGAATCATATTTTTAGATGTGGACCCCGCGACGTTTTGGATCGAGTGGGATCAGTCTGGGACTTATCTCGCATCCTGTGGTGCTGACAAAAATGTCAAGATCTTTGATAATCGACAGCAAGCAGTCGTTGCGTATAAAGGTTTGACTATCAATGTCCTTTAGCAGAGGGTTGATAAAACTTTCTTTAGAATATATCAACTCAGTCAAGTGGAGTCCATGTGGCACAATTTTAGCAACAGATGCTGATGATGGTTTCGCGGCGTTTGACATTAGAATGAACAAGGAGTTGTTCAAGCAGCCGGCTGGCCGATGTAAGAAGCATTTGTGTTAATTGTGCTGCTAACAAATAAAACTTGCTAGTGCGGATCAATTCAGTATCTTTTCTTAAAGGATGAGAGGCGTTATCCCTCCATTTGAATTGATTAAAAATTTGCGATAAATTTAAAAGCTCTTCATATTTAATATCCAAGTACGAGTTCCATGCTCAAGAATGATGAAAGTGAACTTGAATCATTGTTGCTTTTATGTCTTATCAAACTCTAACTAGATCTCGATATGACTTCTCGCCTTCTGCTCTGTATAGCTTTAGAGAATGGGTTTTATGCGTATGACATGAATTCCAAGAAAATTAGTGATATGCTACCTCAAGATTTCTTAGTCGGGGCATATGGAGGCAACTCTCAACTCTTTTCAGACCCTTATTAACAAAAAAAAAAAAGGTTGTCCGTTTGTACATGAGGCAGGGCAATATTTTCTAACCAGCAGCTCCACAGATGAGGCTGGACAATTTAACCTTTTCGATCCAAGAACATTATGCATGATTTACACCTCGAATGCGCTTGATGGAAGTATAGCGATACTCATTTCAATAGTAATCTCAGATAAAATAGGAATAGAAGATATTTCATACAACAGCCAACGAGAAATGATAGCTTTCGGAATGACCGATGAGGCGCTGTTTTACCTATTTGATCCGATTCAGCTTCGTATGATTAAGAAAGTTGCACCTCCTGCTCTGAAACCAAGTGCAATATCTTCCAATCAAACTCGCACTAAATAATCAGCTAATACAACTGGAATTAGCTTTGAACCCAGTGGAAGGCGAATTGCCTTTGTGAGTGACTCAGGCCAGTTTGGAATTCTTGATGTGACAACTGGAATTCCAATAGCAAAGTCATTGGAGATAAATTTTGAGTATAGTATGATAATTCTAGTTGTTTTTTTGACCTTTTAGAAATGAGAAATAGATGTCGATGGCATCCAATCGCAGATGATCCTATTATTGCTGTGAAATATGATTCAAATCAGCTTAACTTAGTGGATGCGGAGAAAAATTGTATGACGATGAAAAGGCCAGCGACTCTTGACATAACAAATTGTTCTCTTCTTTGATTTTCAAATCTTAATTCTTTTTTTAAAAGTTTTCTCGCCAAGCACCTTTCAGATCGAATGGAATCCTTTTGGAAACTTGCTCGCATCCTGCGGTGCTGATCAGACAATTAAGATTTTTGATAAACGTGAGAAAGAGATTCTGAGAGCTTCTAATAATGGGCATACAGGTTTTATTATTTAGCTTTCATTTTGTGAAAGAGCAACCATTTCTATTTACTAGCTTATATAAATTCAGTCAAATGGAGCTCTTGTGGCACGATGTTGGCGACTGGAGGAGATGATTGTACTTTCGCGGTTTATGATACAAGACAGAATAAGACTCTCTGCAAAGAATGGCTTGACATAAATGGAGGTAAAGCAATTCTATGAGACTCCTATGTTAGTAATTGAAATTCAGAGGCTCCGATTTATTCAGTCTGCTTTATGGAAAGGCCTTGAGGAGAAAATTCGTTGAAGAAAGAGACTTCTCAAAGGAATTTCTTCCATTCAGATTTTTTCATTCCAACCTCACAATTTTGATCGAGCTCTGATTGTCTTCGTCTCAATATATCAATCAATAAGACCAATTCTCTATCTCTAGCAGATACTTCGAAATAGCCGATTCCCATGGTCAAGACAAACTGAGAGGCTTCATCATAACTAACTACTCTTTTTCCTTCATCACTGGTCTTATGCCCATCAGAAACCATTTTATGCGATTAGAAGTGGATTGAATGTACTTGCTCCAACCTTTTACGTAAGTCCTGCTCGATCTGTTCATAACATCTTAAACTAAACACATCCCATTAGCACCACGATAGTAAGTAGATGAGGTTTTTTCTGGGTGAAGCATTTCATGTCCTTTTGTATCCCATATCTCAAGCCTGACAGATTTACCTTCACATTCTAGGTTTTTCGCCATAAAATCGATGATGATTGTTGTGGTATCTGTTGGGAATGTCGGATTTGCATACGCTTTTATAATACCAAATTTGTCTGATGAGGACTCTCCGATCATCAAAACTTTAAATCGGTAGTCAGGTGCAGAGGGTTTCTTCACTTCTTCTGATTTAACTTGCACCGATATCATGGAACCGTGAATGGAGAGTTATTTTTTGCAAAAGGAAAATCTTAATTTTTTTAATTTGAGTTTGGAATTGTAAGGAGAATTTGAGATCGTAATCTCAAATTAACAACTACTGTATCAATCCAATTCTGCATGTAAAATTGCGTTAATTTATTCACCTACTAGTAATGAAACTTGATGCGGATGAATTTGATTTTTTTTGTCCAAGCCAGTGATGGATTCAAATCCCTTGTCTCTTCGTATTTTTGTTGTTAGTGGAAATTCGTTTCACGAACAACCTCCTCTCAATTGAATAGTTCTCATCAGGAGATTCAGTGAATGGAGATTTTTGCAAATGATAAATTTTTCAATAATACTGCAGCTACTTCTGCCAGTATGCTTAAAAATTATGAAATTGGAGTATAATGATAAGATATGTAGAGATCATTTTCTAAAAAATAACACAAGATTTCCCACCCTCGGTGGAATTCTTTTGCTTCTGTGGGAGTGGCTCATTCTTAAATAAATTTTTCTCCGCTGCAGCATCCTCATCTTTGGCTTTCTTAATCTGAACCGTCAATTCATAAAATACTTCGTCAATATTTAAATTATCTTTAGCACAAACTTCAAAATAGCTTATTCCCATGCTCGAAGCGAATTGAGAGGCTTCATCATAATTAACTTCTCTCTCTTTGAGGCCAGTTTTATCATGTCCAATCAGCATCCATTTTATATGTTTAGGAGCGTGTTTCTGGATGTGCTTGCTCCAACGTTCTATGAATGTCATGCTTGGTCGGCTCATAACATCATAAACTAAACAAATTCCATCAGCATTACGATAATAAGTCGTGCCCGTTCTCTCCGGATCAAGCATTCCTTGTCCTGCTGTGTCCCAGATCTCTAACCTGACTGTTTTCTCTTCACATTCAAGTCTTTTGACCATATAATCGAGGCCTAATGACGTGGTCTGCGACTGCGATTGAAATCCCGTATCTACATATCGTTTCATTATGCCAAACTTGTCTGCTGCGGAATCTCCCATCATCAAAACTTTGAATCGATAGTCAAATGTAGAGGGAGAAGAGGGAGTTTTCACTTCTTCTGATTTAGCTTGCATCGATATCTTGGAACTGTGAATAGAGAGCTGTTCTTTGTCAAAAGCAACAATTAATTTTTTATTAAAATTTGGACTCAGGTGTTTCTCTTAAGCAATTATACTTTTGAGTACTTGAGCTCGTACTCAGAAATGATTAATTACTATATCAATCAAAATCTGAATAATTTAACGTAAACCGACGCTAATTTATTAGCCTAAAGGTATTGAAGCTTGTTGGATGTCCTTTTTATTTGGTCTTTTTAGAACCAGTCAGCTGTTCCTTTGCTTCTTATGCATCTTTTATAAGGGGTTTTTGTGAAAAATCTAAATGCCAAGGAAAATCAATCAAACTTCCGCTATGAGATACAACAGGTCCGGTTACAATGGCATCTGTGTCGTTAATGATGTAGTGATTCATTGCGGAAATGAGAAATCAGACTGTAAATGCGTGAAAAACAAGAATATGGAGATTTCATGTATAAAATGACATATGAGAATAATCAAAAAGTAAGCCATGATTTTGTGAATGATCGCGAAATTTACTCAATTTTTTACTGTTAAAACAATTCTCTAAAAGATGCAGTTCTTCAAACAGAAGTCATATATCCGCTGATAAATCGACCGAGTATTATAATTATTCAATAATTATCATTATTACGAATATATATGAGTGCTGATGTAAATTATTTAGCAGCATTTGCTCTGAGAACTTGGGTTATTAAGGTTTTCTGGGTTTACTAATTCAGGTTTAAGCACTACAGCTTCATCATCTTTTTTCATTTTTCCATCCTTGACTTTCTTTATCTGAGTTGCCAGTTCGTAAAACCCTTCATCGATATATGAATTTTCCTTAACAGACACCTCAAAAAAGGTGAGACCAAGACTAGAAGCAAATTGGTAGCCTTCATCGTAACTGATTTCTCGACGCTTTTCATCATCAGTCTTATTTCCAAGCAGTACCATTTTAATGTCTTCAGGTGCACACTGTTTAGCCTGCCTGACCCATTGCTCCACACTGATAAGGCTATTGCGATTCATTATATCATAAACTATGCATATTCCGTCACAGCTGCGATAGAAAGCTTGGGTTAGTGTTTTGAATCTCTCTTGACCTGCTGTGTCCCAAATCTGAAGTTTGATCGTTTTTCCTTCACAATTCAAGATTTTCGCTCTGTAGTCAATGCCAACTGTTGCATCAATACTGATTGAGTAGATGCCTTCAGTATATCGTCTAAGCAGACTTGATTTGCCCACTCCCGCATCTCCGAGGAGCAAAACTTTGTATGTATCGAGGTTCGATTCGGATTTGCGTTTGCCAGGTCGAGGTTCCATTAAATTCTGATAATTCCTTTAGTTATGATTATTCTTTGTTAATTAATCTATAAAAAGCTCATTTCTGAACGCGTAGAATCATTTTCAAATAAAATCATTTTAAATGGTTAAAATTGGAGCTGATTTGTTCAAATTTCACTCGATGAGAGCAAAAATTATTATCAAAATGCACTTTAGAAGCTCTCAAATTATACCAAACCTGCCACTTTCTTGGTTAGGCTTTTTTTTCCTAATAAAAGCGTCGAATAAAACGGAAACAATGCTTTGATAACATTCTTCTCCAGGGAGAAAAGACATAGGAAAATAGATTCAAAGGATCAATGCAAATTTACAATTTTTCACATTAACATAACGACACAATGCAGTAAAAAATAGGATATTTTCTGCTTTATTATATGTTCATTACATGATGAAGCAACTAAACTAAGCAATGCCCTCCTTAAATAAGTTACTCCTCATAAAAGCTAACTCAGAGAGAAAGCACACCTCATTCCCTACTACTCGCTAATGAATTTGATGTTGAGAGATAGAGGTTCGGGCTGTTATTCACCATTACTTTCTTATCGTCATTTTCCGCTTTTATGTCACCAACTTCCAACTTAATGACGTCGTTTTTCTGATCCAGGTAGCGAATTTTGCATCGGTTTTTCTCAAGAAGTTCCGCTTCTCTGGGATAATTCGCATTGTAGTACGTCGTTAAAAAATCAAACAATTTTTGCTTATCAGCTACCTCATCCGCTTTGTCCAAAGGATTTTCGATCTACATAAGCCAAATACATATAAAGCCATTCTAAGAATCTAATTATTACGCTGACATCGTGAAAGACCGGTAAGTCTACCTCTTTCTTTGTGGGATTTACTGTATAGGCAATCAATGTCCATATATAAGGTCGATTCCCATCCATCCCAGTGAGCATGTATCCTTTTGAAAATACAGGCATTCCCTAAACACAAACGAGATCAGAATTAACGCATTATCCCCTTCACTTACCTTTTTCCGCTTGAAGTTAATAATTATATTTTCCGTTTCCATGGATTCATATCTGTGCTCCTTTAACTCAAAAAGATTCTTCATATAAAACTCCATCTGCACTCTTTGAAACCTGCTCTGATGGTAAAGCCAGCTAAATTCGTATATTAATGTATTGGTCATTTTCGAAGGTTGTTTACTTCAAATAACCGAATTTCAGCGCATAGCTTATATATTTCTCTCTTGGAAACCCAATCAGCTGCAGAAACTTGTCACTAACTGTAAACTCCTCGTTCATAAAGCCATCTTTCGTGATATAATTCTTCGCACCGATAACACTGTAATTTTTCATAAGGTTTAACGCGACCTCTTCATTTTGCAGTCTAATTTGTGCTGGCATTTGAGTGATAAATCGATACACATTCTATGTCGCAGAGTAAATAACAGTGTGCTCAGATAGTTACATGATAATTTGAAAGAAATGAATCACAATGCTTTTTTATCAGATTTGCCCACTCCAAAGCCTCTTTGTTTCCAAAGCTTTTCCATCGTTCAATGGTATATTCACTGAGTAGGGAGATTAAGCGTTGCAGATTAAGCGAGAATTACACTGGAGGCGAGTTGAACGACTTGCTTTCTTGAAGATGGACCTGGAGCATCGAGTATTTTGTACTCACGGTGACTTTACTAAACACTTTGAAGAGGTTGTAGAGATCAGGGCACATGTAAAACGACTGATCTTCCTCGTAAATAACGAAATCCTGGTGAGGGAAAGTTCAATAAAAGATATCAAATCCATATAACTCACTGAGTAGTAGCGATATAACTTGCAAGGGTTTAGAAACTTTGCTGGAGAGACCTCTTGAAAGCCTGCTCTGATCGGCTTTTGAGTTCTATTGAATTTTTTTTTGAGTTTTTGCTCTTTTTTCTTCTGAATTTTCTTTTCTTCAGGTTCTTTTTGAATGCTTGCGTTTCCTTCTACTTTGATTCTTTTAACAATACGGTTTTCCGTGAATTCTGCGTTTGCTTCAGCAATCTCAGTAGGAAAAGACCTGGCTTCCATTTTAGGTGATCGGCGAAGTTTTGCTATGCTAAATTTTTAAATACAATTTAAAATTAGAGCCAATCGTTGAATTGTCAGCCGACGTGAATTAAATTCAGAAATAGCCCTAAAGTGGCTGTGAATTCTCACAACTCTGAAGACTTAAACTTTAGTTTTCTGTAAAAGAATATTGTTTCTATCGACACACGTTCTCCACAGGATGATGATTAGAAATGCCAGTTTTTTTTTTCATTTTCCAATGAAATTCGAGGAAATATTTTGAAATTTGTTGGTGTTCTGTCTATAACAAGCGAATAATGATGAAATGACTGTAGTATAGAAACAGTTTGGTGAAAAACCTGCTCTCAGAAAATTGTGGCAATTGAGGAATCACTGCTTAAATGCTTCGAATAACTTAATGAAATTGACCCAAATTTTAAAAACCAGTAGAATAATTTTAGTAAATACATCGGCTAGTAAATAATCAGCGAGTAATGAACATTCTTTGTCTTTATTGGCATTTCGCTTTAGATAGACGTAATATAAATGGAGTTCAGATATTGAAAGATGTAATTGAGTTTCAAATTAAAGTTTAGAAAGGATTGCCTATAGCAATGATGAAAGTAAATAAGCATTCAAACTATGAGAAAAGTAAATCAACAATTATTTTTTCGAGATTTACAACCGATATCGAGAGATTTTCTTCACGTCTCCGCAGAAAACAGACTTTTTTTCTGAATATTGAATGAATATAGGTTTTGGTAAGATCCTATCACCAAAAAGGAGGGGGAAATGGTATTAGCTATATGTATCGGTTGCTTCATACAATGGTTCTTTTTCGCATCCTGAAAATAGAAAAAATCCGTGCCTTGTGTCTTCGTATTGTGATGGAATCATTTCGAACTTTTTGGTGAAGCTAAAACCACTCGCAATTCTTGAAAAGGAAGAATAACTGAGGAGATGATATTGTAAGAGAGGTATTGCCTGAGATTACATTGTGTGAAGATTCTTCATTTTTTATTTTTCTTTCATGATAAAGTTTAGTGAACAGCTAGCTTTGGATGGCGCGTAAAAAGTCTCAAAACAGTGAAGTTTTATGAGATTCACTCCTGCATTCCCATTTAGAAACTCACAGAGCAAGGACAGTAAAAAGCTTTCACGGATGTATCGAATTTCGTGTAAAGCTTTAAATAAATATTACTGCAATTGCTCGAGTTGCAGTCTTATACAATTATACAATATGACGTGTTCTCACGTATACCTCTAAAGCGTGATGTCCTCTCATGGGCAAATGATGACTTTGTGAATAATTTCTCTGGGTCAATTTTCTCTTTGCCGTTCAGCGATAATATGAATTCTTATGTTTTGTTGGATAGTCCTTGTAATGATGATGATGAGTATAAAGACAAATTTATTTCAGCCAGCAGATGAATGGGGCTCAAAAATTAGCAGCTAAAAACGAAGGTTTTGTTTCCTCCTTGGCATACTCTATCAAATAATTTTAAATCTTTAAACTTGAAGTAACGAATGAAGAATACAAAAAACCCACGTTTAATAGCAAGATGATTTCTTAGGCAAGGAAGGATTCTCTTGTTTAAATGACTGAGATTTAATTCCGAGAGCGTCTTTTGCTATTCTTTCATCTGCAGTCTTCTTCAACTGAGTGGCAAGTTGATCGAATGCCTCTTTGACATTTGAACCAGTTTTAGCTGAGACTTCAAAAAAAGGAACACCAAGTTTGAAGCAACTTCGTACCCCATGTCATGGGTGATTTCGCGATTTTCGAGATCATTCTTGTTTCCAAGGAGGCCAATAATAGCATCTTTCGGGGCATGCTTTTGGGCTTCGCTAACTTCAACATTAGCAAAGCTGTTTTTATTAGTTACATCATAAACAACGAAGATTCCATTGCATCTATTATAGTAAGGTCTCGCAATCGTTCTGTACCTCTCGTGACCAGCTGTATCCTAAATTTGAAGTTTTATTTCTTTACCTTCATATGAGAGTCTCTTTTCCTTGAAATCCCACGCAATGGGAGACTTATCATACCCATAAAAATCATCAGCATATCATGTGATTATGCTTGTTTTGCCGGTTGGAGAATCTCCAATTAGCAATACTCTGAATAAATAGTCATAATCGACTGTGGTTTTGGAAACAGAAATGGATTGATTTTGCTGAGGTTGAATCTCCATCCTGAAGTTCGGAAAAGCCGCAGATGAGAAGATGATTTTTAGTTAGAAAACAAATATTAGCTCACGATCTTTCCAAAGAAATCAGTATTTATACTCAATCTTATTGCTTTATTGTTTTTGCAATACAATTACGCTCTTAATTAGTCATTAATATAATCATTACAGCATATAAAGGTCAGTATAGGTTATAGCACAATCCAACTTATTCTCACTTTTATTGCAGCTTCTCTTGGGCGCAGACACCGAATCCAGGCAGATTCAAACTAAACTCAGCTGCTACTATTCCGTCCACAGTTGCATAAGCTTGTATCTTCGCCTTTAACACCTCCGTCAGCTTCTTTCCAAACTCATACTCGCCCTTCTGAAGATCGCTTGGAGCTCTAGGGAAGAAAGCTAATGGACCGCCACTACCAAACGACTTCTTGACAGATGCAGGAGCCTCCTCAATACTCCTTAGAGCCACATCAATATCTACAGTGTCAAGTAGGCCAAACATTGAGCCCGGCCCCTCAGAAACGAAAGGCAATAAACTCTTCACTATGTCATGAATCTTTTTCCCAAAATTCGAGCCTTTAAGCGATTTTCCGATCAATTCCACCTGGAATGCTTTGAAGAATGCCGAAAGAGTGGTATATCCATTCTTATGCAGTTCCAATAATTCATAGAAATCGATACCAGCGAGGACATTCAATGTGACAGTGGCTTCTTCATGGACGGCCAGGTCTTTTATACCGGTAGAAGTGCCGTACTCGTGTAAGAATCCAGAGACCATGCTTTCGACGGCTTCTCCAGGGATTATCCGCAACACTAAGTGATCTGCTGTTTCAATAAAGCTGTAGGAGAGCATCCCACTGTTAAAGAGTTGACTAATATCGTCAGCGGCTGAGAATTCTGGAACTCCTCCCTTCAAAAGTTCCTCAAGGAGCTCCTGTAGAGCCTGGAACTTGCCTTCTATTTGAGTAAACACGATCACCAAAGACAGGTCAGGGTTCAATCCTGTGAGATAGCTTCCTAAGAATTGAGACTGAGCATCGGCCGCCGCCTTGTTAAAGGTCGCTTTGAATTTAATTGAGGACTTGGCGGTTTCTTCGCTGATGTCGCCAATTTGAAGGCCCACTCTTGAGATACTGTATTTACTTTCTTCCATTATCTTTTAGATATTTTTCTTTTTTTGTTGCAGCAATCAATGATACTGATAGTTTACCTTAAAAAAATATCAGGTGAACTCGCGAATTTTGACATAATTCCAAGAATAATTTTTAATTGAGAAAACTTCGATTACTGCTCATCCAGCGAAGTTCCCAGAAGTCAGATTGTTCTCGAGAAGCATGAAATTTCCAACTAGATTCAATTGAAAATGGACTAAACAGCTCCCAAAAAGAGCCAAACTAGCGTAACTTATCAAATTTTAGTTTAGTTAGATGGGCTATCCTAATTTGCTGCTGAATGAACAGTATTGCTAACGCTGCAGTAGTAAGTCATTAAAACTGAACTGACCGTCGATGGAAATAGAGGAGTCTCTTGAATCAGTAATTAATAAATTTTCGTGAGAAACAAAATGTTTGCGTCATTTTTCCAAGGCGTGTTTTGCAGCGGGTCCAGAAAAGAAGAAGACCTCAACCCAAAGCCTCGGGTACACTTTCTTTAGACTGTTTCGTGGATCTAACATTCTCTTTTAGGTCAAATATCTGGTGTTAGACCTTGATGAGACGCTCATCAGCTGCAAAGAAGAGATGTTTGATTCGCACGACTTCGTTATAGACGTAAAGCATTTCTGCATTACGCCTTGCCTCACGGTTTCTAGTTTGAGCGCCATAAACAGAAATACTATCTTTCGAAAAGACCTCATGTCACCGAATTCATTGAGAAGATGGCTCAGCATTACACGATAGTCATTTATACCGCCAGTTCTAAGCTTGTAGCAAAACCATTTTCTTCTTTCCACTTACAAATAGCCTATTTAGTACGCAGTCAATGTCCTTAGGAAGTTGCAAATAATCCAGCACGTGAAACGACTGTTCCATCGTAGACATCTCGTGGATTGCTTCGGAGGGCACTTAACAAAGGACCTCTCTCTATTAGGAGTCCCATTGAAAGACGTGGTTTTAGTAGACGTAATTTTTTTTTAATGATTTAACAAGAAGCTTATCGTCGCGGTTATAGGATTGCTATGAGAACTCTTACCTTTACCCAAGCAATTTCTTACAAATTGGTCCTTATAGAGGAGACCGTCAAGATAGGGAACTTTTGGATCTGATCCCCTTTTTAGTGGAACTCTCAAAAAAAGATGACGTCAGGTGTGTGCACCAGCATTATGGTGAATTTAAGAGGAGAATACCAGAGAAGTTTAGTAAGTACCCTCAATTGGTCAAGCAGATATCTGCAAAGAGTGAGGAGAGTACCGCAACTGAGGGGATGACTGATGGGATATCTGAATGAAAATCTCAAAATACTTTCAAAAAGGAAGAGGAGAAAGTTTTTTTCCTCAATTGTAGTTTTGATGCGACAAAACCTTTCTAATATCGCATTGAATAAGAGTCATAATAATTATCTAACTATCTAATGCCTGCCTTAATTTCGCATACACTTATGGATAAGTTAAGGATTTTGCGTAAAGAAATCCATAATTCGATGTACTTATTTAACTTTCCATATTGTTTTATCAATATTACTACTCCAAAAATTTCTAGATCTCGTTTATAGGTATTGCTGGTGACGGGTTAGATTATTTCAGCAAAAAGGTTGTTCGTTCCTGAAAAAGATTTTCACATTCAAAGAAGGACGTGATTTAGCTAGTTTGATGGAGAATTACAGTTCGATTTTATTAGCATTACAAACAACTCTTAAGAAATAAATGCTTTATATCAAAAGGCTTCAAAGGGAATTGTAGAAGCCATTTGATTATAAGAACTATGCTGATATTTGCTATGTCTTAATAAGCAATTCTGGAACTCGCAGGAATAACAATCGAACTCAAACTAACAGTGAAATTAAGAACTAAAATCTCCTTATTCTATCTCTATTTAGAAGTTGAGAGGAAAGGAAAGTTATTTATTTTGTTTGCGCTTGATGGCATCAAAATTATAGTGTAAATTCACTTGATATATAGAATAATTCAATGATAAATGAAATGAGATACTATTAAAGTATCAATTCTATATATATATTTCTAAGTTGGCCTTCTGTCTTAACTCCAAAGGAGATAGATACAGCCATGGAAAATTGTAAGTTATCAGAAATCCAGAGTCTTCGTTGCCGGGTCTATTTTAATACACCTATTATTAAGCGAGTTAGTTTTGCCACCAAATCGAAAAGTAAAAAAGAGTGAGTATAGTCAGAGAATGTCAAATTAGAGCTCGATCATTAGGATCAGTCCGCCCGTGTTGTTCATCAGTTGAGTTGTAGTTGTTTGGACAAGATTTATTTTACCTTTAACTAGTTTTCATAAGATAGTTTCGTGTTTTGTTATCTCTTAGTAACTTTCTTGTTGCTGCTTGCGTCACTTTCTAAGTTAAGAATAGTCAGATACATCTTCAGAAAGAAGAAAGAAGTATTCGAAGAGTAAGAGTCTCTCGGTTCAGAATGGAGTGATTTTATTCGGAATCATGTGATTCATAACCCAGTGCGGATCATCAGATGAGAGTACTCTTATGGCAGAGAGATGAACTAAAGATTACCTTCAAGAGAAGTCCCGTATGTAATAATGAATCCTGATTAGGATTTTACGGTTCTTCAAAGAGGTGGGTCTCTCCATTTTCCTTGAAGGTTCGCAAGAGGTTGAAAGCTAGGCTTGGGAAGGACTTTGCCCGAGGAGGCGAGAGTCTTCCTTCAGCAGATTCGGCCTTCAGAGGCTTATCGAATTGTTTCTTGAGAAATAAAAAGATTTTATAAATTTGATTAGTGGCATCCTATTTGAACCCAATATCTGTATCTAACATGTTAAATTTGAACTTTCAAGAAATCATTTCTGGCTTTTCTCGAAAAATGAGGCGGGATTATCGTGACTACGAAACCCGTCGAGCTTGTTTCTCTGACAAGGAGGTTCGGTCAAAGAATAGCCAGTAAATTACTCTTACTATTAATTGAAAGAGTGTCTCTGGGCTGAAATCATTTCCCTTTTTCAAATTTCATTGATGAAAGCGGTTAGAAAAAGTGAGCAACTTTAGAACCTTAAAGTCTATATCTGGATTTTTATTGTTCTTTCTTCTGCAAAAGATTAAGCCATCTTAGCGAGTATAATATCTGCTCTCTGAAACCTAAATTAGTCCAGGTGAAAGCCTAATCAATTTAATAGGACCTTGGGGTCTTGTCGAAAAGTGCCCTTCAAGGTAATCTTGAATTAAAATTTCCTTTTAGCAATCTCTCGAAACTTTTATAATACAATCCCTTCAGATATGATCTATTCTTGTGGACAGGTAATAGCTCTTGAAAGTTACTATTTAAGAAGCTATTCTATACACAATATATATGTATTGCCTCAAACTCAGCCTGATTTAGATTTCTTCATCCTAATCTAAGCAAAACTAGCCTCATTTGATTTATCAGATAAGAATTAACTCCTGAGAGCTATTTTCTTCTGTCGAATTGACACATTCCTTATCACAGAAAAAAATCGAAAAAAAGTGATGGAGTTAGAGAATTTTTCGATAAATCCTCGACACTTTTTATCTTGCTATCAAATTATCAGCTAATTTTTTAAAAGAACAAACAAACTCCATGTTCAAGAATCAGGATGCTATGGAAATTGAATCTCCGCCATCCCATTCTGATTTGAGAATCGCGTTTTGCTCGCAAAACTCTAACATTATCACCATCCGCAGCGCAGGTTTGAAAAACACCATTGGAAAAATTACTGGTGCTCAAACACATCACCTTTGTAAATACTTTTGATATTATCTCGCTTCATTCACCTCAAGCAAGCTACACGTACCTGGAATCTATTCCTCGCTACAACTTGTTACTTTCATTTTGCAATTCTCCATACAAATCCTCAAAATTAGAGATTATCAATGCATCAACTTTGAAAAAGGTTTTTATTCATGAGCAACTCAATGGAGGTACAGTTTTGATTAAATTTCGTGGGTTTTAATGTAATTTGTATTAGGGGTTAGCTCAGGAGGTGATTTCGCATTCAATGATCGAAGAGGATTCATCGCATTCAGCTCATTACAAGACCTATGGGCTTGTCATATTTTCGATTGTGAGCAACTAACCATTGTAAAGCAAGCGCGATGGCTTCAAGTTCATAGAGGTATCAAATTACCTTTCCTGTGGAATGATACATAAAAATTAAACACAGCTGTGATTCCGGCCCTGGACTTAAATCCTGAAGGCGATAAAATTGTGATGGTTGATGAGAATTCAGTTTGTTCTTTGTCGGAAGTGAGCACTGGAAACATGTTATTTAGTCTCCCCATGAACGCCCAAGGACTGCGTAAATTAGCTTCATCTTGAATATTTCCCTTACACATGACTACTATAACCCGAAGTGGGTCTACATAATAGATGCCGTTGGAATCCTTTAAGTGAGATCCCGTTAATCGCAATAAAATCGAATAGAGACAGTTTGAGCTTCCTTGACGCTGAGCAGGGGAGAACGACTCATTCTGAGTCGATATCACTGAAAACTAATCGTAAGCTACCTAATTCTTTTGTTTATCATATGATAAATCATTCATGGCTTTTTATAGATTCTTGCTGGATAGACTGGAGATATGATGGGAATTTATTGGCTTGCGCATGTAAAGGAGGGGTAAAGATATATGATAGGAGGGAAGGCAATATTGTTAGATCAATCAATCATATCTGCTCTGAGCGTAAATTTCTTTAGTAAAAAGAGCTTGCTTTAATTGTAATAATTCGACAAAGATCACATAGGCTCTGTAAGATGGAATCCAAATGGCAATGCGCTCTTGTTAGCAAGTCAGGACCGAACAGCTAAATTGGTTGATTTTCTTACAGAAAAAATTATTTGGGAGCAGAAAACGTCAGACTCAAGTATCCTTTTCTAATTACAGCTATTTTCTAATGAGTAATATTATATTAGCTGAAGCTTGGTCTGCCTGTTTCTTAGAAAAACTCTGAAAAAATGATATTCTTTATAGAATGAATAGGTCTTCGAGAAAACTTTGTAAATATAATTTTTCGAGCGAGCTGTGTCTATTGTAATTAACTATCGATACTTTCGGGCTTATTCGTAATTCAGCGTACTTACTTTATTTTAAGCATGATTGTTGATATTTTTGGTTTATTTTAGTTGATATATTCTAAGTGTGGCAAGAATTTAAAACTGAGAGTGCTGTTTGAAAATTATCACTAATAAAGAAGTTGAGTGGCTGCCATTTGTAATAACTTTCTTTCTCGAAATAAAGCAGTATCAGCCTGTTGCATAGGCTCAAATATCGAAAATCTTTCCGCAAAACCTTAACAGATGTATACCAGAATAATTGCCAATAATTGAAAAACTTCTAGCTGGAAAAATTTGGTGCCTAAAGGTGCAGCTATAGTAAGCTTCAATTAATATCAGAGCTTAGCGAGCGGCTCAAGAATAGTGATTTGGAGCTGCTAAGCGGCCGCTAACCTAATCTTTCATTAGGATTTTTCGCTTTTCAATGGAAACTCTCCGAACAGTCTCAATTAGAGTACAATTTTTTTCCTAGCCCAAGCAAATTTGGATTGCTTGACAGAGCGGCTACAGAAAAAAACCGATGCAAATAGAGGATAAATGTTCTATTTGGGAGTTTTGAGAAATTGTGCTTTTCCATGCCTGCTACCTCGAAATCCGATCATAATTCTAGTTGAATTAATATGTGATTTGATCCAGCTTTCTGAGAATAATTTCATTTAAAAAATCAAATTCTTGGAGGACGACAATCTATAACCATGCTCTCTTATTTTGCGGATGGACAAGAAGATCAAACCAAACTCAACACGCTCAATGCAATTGAACAATACATTCATACCCTACAAGAAGTAAAGAAAAAAACTGAAAATAAGTTGGAGCTGCACAAATCCCAGCTAAAGCAAGAGGCAGAAAACTGCGAATCACCATTAGAAAATGATATCTCTAAGCTTTTAGAAATAAAAATGAATGAGAAAATTGAAGCTCTCAAAAAGGAATTTAATGAATTGAATAGCACGAAAGCAGCTTTAGAGTTGAAAGCGAAAGAGAAAATCACAAGTTTGAAAGAGACAGCCGAAAACCTTTGCAAAACGATCACGCAATTGAAGACACAACAACTCGACCTCACAAAAGAGAATGAAAACACGTCTCATCAGCTGCGTGGGCTGAGAAACGAAATTTTTGTTGAAAATTACGTATTGAGAGACTTGAAAAGTGACATTGAAAATGACAAAAAAGAAAAAGCTTCGCTTATAGAACAAAAAGAAAACCTCGTTAAAGAATTAAAGGATTTAGAAAGCAAAAAAGATCGGTTGACAATTCAAATGATCAATCAGTTGGAAGATGAAACTACGAAGATAATTAACCTAACTAAGGAGCGGGTTCAACACGAAGAAGAATTTAAACGAGAGAATGATTCAAGGATCCAAAAGAAAGCGAGAATTGACAAAACAATTGCAGAATTGCGAAAAGTTGAAGGAGAGCTAGTAACCGAAATAGAAAAATATAAAAATGAGATCCATATGATTCAACAGGAACATGAACTCTTGAAGCAAGCAAAAGCTCATGAGACAACCAACAAATACGCTATGGATAACGAAATCAAAACCTTAACCTTAGAAATTCAGGGTTACCAGACACAGAGAGATGAACAGGCTAATCTACTGAACGAACTAACAGAAAAAGTCCAGCAATTTCAGACAGAGATTATCGATCTTGAGAAGCAGAAGAACCAGTTAGCCCAGGATGTCGAGGATTCCCAAAACACGTTAAGCAATTTGTTAGAAGAAATCAAAAGCAAATTGGAAGAAAAAGAAAGAATAACTAGAGATATCAACCACATATCAGAGGTAAGAAGAAAAGAGCGTGAGGGAAGTGTCTTAGAAGAGTCCTTACAAGAGACAATTAGAAGAGTCCAAGAAGAAAAAGCAAAGCTACTAACGAAAGTCGATTATCTACAAACCCAAAACGCTAAGGCCGAAGATGAAATTGAGAAAATGAAACAGAATTTGGCTGAATTTTATCAAAAGAGGAGTTTTCTCAAAAGCAGCAACAAAGAGCTTCTTGAAGAAAACAAGAAATTAAATGCAAAACTCTTCGACCTGAAAACAGAACACAACTCATTGAAAATCCAAAAAGAGTGGCTTAACGGAAAAACTAATGGCTTTTCAACTCAGGTGATTGACCCAGGGCATGACACTAATCGCCAAATCTCGAAAAAATGTAGCACCAGTCATGGCCACCCAGCATCTCAACCACTCACAGATTTACCTTCGGTCTCAGTAAAATGCGACAGCTTATTCGTACTCGCTAAAAAAGGATGGCCTGTTCTCACAAACCACCACGAACAAATCATTCAGCATCAAGGCACTCTCCTTCCTCTCGTGTCGATAATCGGATCGAGCGGATCAGGAAAATCAACGCTAGCTAAACTGTTGAGTTATAATCAGATCTCGCCAGGCTTAGACAATAACCGCAGTTCCATCAAAATGACATTAATTTCAGACAGAAAAGGCTTATTCAGAATCCTTGAATCTTCTGGCTGGAACGAACCTGTTCACACAAACGACAAAGGCATCATCGAGACTATTCCTGGCCTTGGGCCTCAGGAAAGCATCAGACAAAATCACCTTTCGTTAATAAATAAGCGATACCAAACGCTCTTCGACGACTCGAAAATAATCGAAGATCTAAAACTTCGTTTCATGATCAAATACGGAAATTTCATCCTCTTTATCATTGGAAAACTCACAGAAACTGAAGTTGAAAAGCTCTACGAGGTGCGTCAGCTAATGGCAGAGAACGAATCTGCCACTAATACTTCTAAAATTGCCTTGCAGGCCAAACAGCTGATTATTATCCATAATATGTGGTGGATTCATCGTAAAGAAGAAGTGATTGATCAGATCAAGGATAATCTCATGCTTACTTACAACCTTATGCCAGAGCCACTGTTTAATGACAAACATGAGGAACTAATGAATGAAGATTGTAATAAATACCTCTGGAAAGATGAATTTGGCTACACGCATCTGATTTTGGCCGCAGAGAATTCAGAGGCTGGAAGGTATTATAATAGAGCAGCCATAACGTTCTTGCTGTCTAAAGTCAAGGTCTCTGAGCTCAAAGAACCTCTGAACTTCTACGAGAGGTTTGCTGAGTTCTGCTCTAAGCAGCTACAACAGCTTGTGAGTACTGATATCGAGTTACAGTATGATTTGGATAGCTCGAGGATAGTGACAACGAAAAAAATGAAATTGGAACCATCTCACCTGTTTTATCCGGATTCATTGAATATATTTATGTATCAGGGGTTCGTTCCTTGCTATTCAAAGAAAATCTGGAATGTGGACAAAGATAAGATAAGAGTTGAGCTGGAGATTGAAGTGCCTGATTGCGAGCCGATACAGCCAACGTTTTCGTGGAGTAAAGGAAAGTTGTATTTTAACCTCCGTGGAACGAAGCGCTCAGTGCTAGAAGTTGATGAGACCGGTGAGAGCCGTGGGAAAATCGATTTCGTAAACAAGGGGAGGTATGAAGGCTTCTTTGTATCAAAGATTCCGGTGATAAGGGGTGAATGGGAGAATAAAAAGATCATTGAAGAGGACTATAAAGATGGTGTTGCCAAAATCATTGTTGAGTTCACAAAAAAACCAACTGAAATTACCGTATGATAGGCTGGCTATTCGAAGAGGGTTTTGGTTAGAAACTAGAAAATTTTTGTTCTTGAAGTAGTCTGAAATGTAAAAAAGTTTTTGAATGATAGTTGCCATTCATTTTCATTTTACTCTGAATTATGTTAATATGAGGTCTCCATATAACGTTAATATGAGGTATCCATATAACCTAAATACAAAAACAAAACTGAATATTAATTAAAATGTTTCGATTCCTGGTGTATCTCCTGTCGTAAGAGATAACTGTCTCTACCTAACCTGTATCCTTCATGTATGAATCTAACAAGGGTGGATCAATACTTAGGCAAATTAATCGAATGAGAGATTGTCTGAAAGCTAATTTATTTTAGTTGAAGGAGTACATCCAGTAAATATCTGATTTAATAATTTCTTTTGCAAACTTCTCAAACGCATAGCAAAAGTTGTTATGGAAGAGTTTGTTTCAATAACTAAAATGGTATATAAAGAGATTAGTACAGAGATCCGATTATTTTGTTATTCCAATGCTTAGAGAAACACGATGTTTCCCAAAAAAATTTCTAATCATTGTTGACTATCTAATTATTACGTAGAGGCTTTAATGGCATATGAAAGCATTAAAGTCAATAATGCAGTGACCAATCTAAACAGATATTTTCTTTGAATGGTTTTTCAATTCTCCAGCCTTTAGATATTGTGATTAGAATTTCAAAGCAACACAATTAAGCTAACTCTACTAACAAAAAGGTTCAGAATTGAGAAATGTATAAGTTCCACTTTTGGCCTGCAATAGCCTATTATCATTGAATACTACATTTATTTTGAAGAGGACTCGTAAATTTCAGCAATCCCAGAGTCAATTAACCTCTAATAATCCTTCAAATGCTCAAAGTGGAGTTTTCGCCCTTTCGTTGATTGTAACTTCATAATCCCTTATTCAGATCTCAAATTTTCTCTTGTCACAAGCTTCAGAAACTAACCTCCTCAATTTTTCTAATCGAATTAAAAGCAGGTTCTACCCAGATTCTTTCGAGGCAGATCTTAATCATTTGATTGGATGACAAAATTAATTCAATGAGTAACGTATCTTTCAAAATTCCAACGAAATTCCAGTACTTCAGAGTCTCTCTCCCAACTCATCGAGCCTTCTAACTTAGTTCTAAGTCAACTAACCTAAGTTTTCGCGATACATAAAAAGAGTTTCTCTTCTTTGAAATCAGGAACGCCATTCCTAACCTTCGCAGATATTTTCGGGAGCACAAGGTTTTGATAAATTTATTTGACCATTGCTCTTGGATTCTTTTCGATCTCAAATTTTCCGATTTTGCGCTGTAACGCATTTCAAATTAATACCGAGCACTAGGAATATTCCGACTATCGCAATATGTTCGATTCCGAATTAAATCACAATTCGAATTGGCTCGATTCAGGCCAATAAAATTAATTAAATAACCGTAGTGGCATACAAGAGTTAAATGAGAGTTTTCAAATACTAATTATCGAATTTTTCAAAATTTGGAAATCAGAGCAGCCCAAATGTATTTACCCTTTCTCCTGCTTGGCCTAACAACGAGTGATAGGATACTCTACAGAGAAATCGATAGATTGATCCAAGCCCAATTGAAGAATAAAGTACATCACCAATAATCCATATAAACTAAGTGCTAAAACTCTCTTTTAGAAACTCCTTGTCCTCGATCTCGATGACACTCTTCTCCATTGCAGACAGGAGCCGTTTTCTACCTCAAGCGTTTATACAAAAGTAAATGATTTCAGCCATTTCTTTCTCAAGGTTTATTTATCTTAGATCCACACAGCCACACAAGATGTCGATGGCTTCATTTCTCCACGGCCGGGACTTGTAGAATTTCTCACTGCTATGAAGACTCGTTACACTCTCATCCTCTTTACTACTGGCATTAAAGAGGTAAAATTTCTCTTTAAATAAAAAATGCCCTTTAACTATCTATTCTCTCTAGTATGCACACACGCTCCTCAAAGCTCTTGACATCCAGAGTTTTTTCTCGCTAGTCCTCCACCGTGAGTTCTGTAAACAAAACGAGAATAATAAACTCATAAAGGATATGTCAATATTCGGAGTCCCTTTAAATGACGTTATTTTGCTAGATGTAAACTCCCCAAAGCAAGCTATTCCCTCTAATAAATTTTATTAGGACTCGCCCGTGCATCTTCCTATTCAACCTGATAATATGTTGCAAATCAAGGCATATAGAGGTGAAAGTGAAGACCGAGAGCTTTCAAGAATCACAGGCTATCTTCTCGATTGCGCCAGCAAAGAAGACGTACGTCCAGTTCTAAAAAATTTTGAAAATTGGTCTGGTTCCGCGGTGAAAACTCCCATCACATACATCGCCCAAAGCACCAGGCGAATCGAGACAAAATTCATGCAAAATCTCAAATTTACTCATAAAAAATCAAATTCAATGAATCCGAGATTCGAGGAAGAATTTAAAGATATTGAAGAAGACGTTATTGATTCGGATTTGGAGCAAAAGGTGTCCCAAATAAAACTACAAAAGGAACCAGCCCTCGGAAATTTAAAACTCATATCAGGTTACAAGCCGAAATCCGCAGAGTTACCCGCTCGAGTAATCGGCCAGAGGCGTGATTCTGAAACATCTGAGAGCAGCGAAAGAACCTCGTCGCTTGGTCTCTACTCAAGAGACAGTCAGCCGTTCAACCTGCGTGGGAGCTCAGAAACAATTAATTTGACTCAAAAAATGCCGCTGTTAGTCATAAAGTCTCAATTTTCAAGATTAAAGGATATCCCTGGCAAGAAAGACCCCACATCCCCTATGAACGACCCCACATCCCCTATGAACGACCTTCCTCTGTATCGAAGTCCATGAGTGAGAATGCAAAGTCGTGTGACTTAATCTCACATATGACCAGATAAATTGGACGAATTTTTATATGAAAGCCATTAAAAAATGCCTCAAGCAGCTTTGCTTTTAATGAGGCTCTACGAAATGTATATATTATTTGTAATAGTTTTTTAAGTTATTTTATGCATGCAACTGATTGCTTATCTTTGAAAGTTTTGTACGAAAATGTGTCATTGTCCTTATGATACTACATAAATTCACCCGAGCTGTACGATTTATATTAAATACAGATAATATCCTGCTATTAGGAAACGAAATGAGTTTTTTTTGAGTGACTTTGTTCAATAGTAATTTACTTTATGAACAGAATCATTAATCTATCAGAATATCACAAAATTACCCGAAGCTAGCTCTCGGTAAATAAAATTTCTGAAAAGTAGGAACATTCAAACCAAGGCTCTGATAAGTTTTCCCACGAATTACCAAGAATAGACCCTTGAAAAACGATGGTTGAAACAGTTCCAGGTAAAACCTTATTGGCTGGTTCTCAGGTTGATGCAATTTCAACATCATTAAGAAATAATGCCTTCAAAGGTAACAAAGCTCATTTGTTCTGGACTAGAAAACGCCGGGACCATTATGTATGATCTTACTACAAAGTCTCTTTCTTTTCGTGATGGTAGCATTCCCCCACTCAAGGGAGCAAGTAATTTCAAGTCTTTTAAATATCAAAATTCATTGGTTTTTCTGCAAGAGTCGATTGTAGAGCAAGTCCCTAACTCCCGAAATTTTATTACTGCAAGAACATGCAGTGGTAAATGCTCTGTCGAAGTGGTTGATGCTGCACTTGAAAAGCAAGTCTTATATTTTGAGAAAACGCTTGGAGGTAAAACATCTTTCAGAAAATCGAAATGTATTTACATTCTTAACTCTTTTATAGCTATAGACGATGTTGCAACTAGTACCTCCCGAGGGATGATGGCTTTTAACTCAATCAAGGATGAAGTCTCATATCATTTAGTCAATGCTGGAGATCTGAATATACTACGAAGAGTAAAGTGGAACCTTCAGCATGCAGGTAATTTATCTCAGGTTTTCCGATATCACCTATCCAAATTACAGCTCATATCCAAAGTCTTGATTTCAGTCCTGATGGATCAAGGATCGTTACCTTTGATCGAATTAGCAATTGTCTCGTTTCTGAAGTTGATAGTTCAAAGACGGTTTTCACAAAACAATACAAAGGAAATGGTAATTGAATACATTTCCCTCTCCTTTAACTGAATCAAGGTTTGCCGTGGTCAAAAAACAAAAGTCGCTGGAACCCTGTAGCTGAGAATTGCAAAATCGCTTTAAAATATAGCCAAAACAAGTTGACTATGCTAGATGTGATCAAGCAGCAATCTACAAATAAAACGCCTATGATATTGGACCAAAGCTCTAATTTTACTTATGGCCAAGGTATCTGAGAATCTCTAGTCCCTGGTTCTGATTTCCATAAGTTGATGATGTCAATGCTGACTGCCACGGGATAGATTGGAACAAGGACGGTAATTTATTAGCATGTGGTGGAGAGTCAAAGCAAATTTTTATATACGACCTGCGAAAAGGAGAAATAGTTAAAAAAATATCCGGAATTCACACAGGTACGCCTTGAATTTGTTGAGTTTGTGAATGACACTTTTCTTTTAGGACCAATCCTATCTGTCCGTTGGAGTCCCTGCGGAGAAATGCTTGCAACGAGTTCAAGTGATCGGACTTTCAAACTGATTCGGTTCAGTTCGGAGTCTGTTGTGTATCAATCTGATGTCCTTGGGAGAGGTATATTTTAACGCAGGTGAATGTTCATTAATTTTACCATAGATTGCCCAACCTCGATATGCTTCCTGCAAAATTAAGCCGATCATCCGTTCATTGTTGTTATTGTTGATAGTAATAAATCCATAGACTTAACTCGTCACTCGAAGAAAAGCGAGAGCCTTTATATACGATAGTAAAAACTTTTACATGCTCATGTAAATTACTTGAATTATCTCTTAATTTCGCATTAACAAGTGACAGTGGTCATGAGAGTAATTAAATAATTGGCCTCAGGAATGATTAGTATACCTTTAGATTATATCAATATTGTCAAATGGAACGATCAAGCGGGCTCATAGCGACAGCTTGATGATTTGAGGGGAAAGCTATCGATTTTCGAACAGAAAAAGCAATTCTGAGTGCCTGTAATGCCCGATTCAAGTAACTGGCCCTTCTTTACGCAAAATGAAAAGCTAATTTCAACTAAAATCAGCCCATTCAGCGGCATTTATTGACTAAAATGTAAAATTATGAGAGCTTCTAATCTCTTCTCTTCTTGATCATACATATTATTTGATTTGATAATAACTCGCAATGTCGTGAGAAACAGAACGAATTCCTTCGTTAGTTAATCCGTTCTTTCAATAATATCAGTTTTCAATGTGAATAAGAACATCTTAATCTTATAAAAATAGGGATCTTAATTTTTGAAAGATAGGATCTTATATTTCATCTCTAAATGAACTTCCCTAAATAAAAGGAAATGCTATTGAAACATAGAGAAGCTTGAATATGTTAAACACGAAATTTTTATGAAGGCTTCCAAAAAAGGTATTTTCTTTGATAACACCTTTAATTAATAACGAAATCTCTTTGAAAGCTGTCAAATTCCAATTACTGACGAAAAATCTATATTATGTGTTCTAGAGCACACAGAAATAATTTCTTTATTGAAAAAAAAGTTTCTGAGCAAAGAAAGGGACTCTTTTTCATTATATTAGCAGTATTAACGTTTTTGGAGCATTTTACCGTACCTATACAAACAACATATAACCAAACAGTTGCTTTGGCTCTGAATACGACAGAACGCTAAGCTATCAATACATAATTTATTGAAAATTTATATAATATATACAACACCTAACGGATTCGGTTTAAGTGAGCAAAAACATTTGAATCCTTCGAACTTGAAGACGATTCTACATGTTGGAGACCAGTAACACTTCGACGGCTAATTTTATTCAATACAGCTTTCGCCTTGCTTGTAAGATTCTCTTGTGGCACCTCAATTGAACTTAGCATAGGCCAACTCGGATTCTGAGCGAGTTTCATTACCAACTCATCAGATATCTCAACATCCGCCAGCTCAAGGAACCCTAACCGGTTCCAGCTCTTGTTATATAATAGTTTAGAGACTCCAGCTTCTCCAAGTGGATTTCCCGTGAGAGATAACACATTGAGGCTACCCCACATAGTATTCCCAGCCAAGCCTTCAAGTCCCTCGTCACCGATGTCATTCTCTGAGAGGTCTAACTCGTCGAGTTTTACCCATGTCGCATTAGAGGCTAGGTTCGCAGCTCCTTTATTCCCGATTTTATTGAAAGACAAATACAAAATTCTTAGTTTTGTCCATGTTTTGTTAGCGCCTAGCGCGGCTGCTCCGCTGTCTCCGATAGCATTCTCTTGAATATTTAAGAATTTGAGCCTGGTCCAGCTGGTATTGTTCGCCAAGCCCATTGCGCCGATATCATTGAGCCCAGTTGCTGATAGATTCAGCGTTTCTAGGCTCGTCCAGCTCTTATTCGCTGCGAGTCCAGCGGCGCCTTCGTCGCCAATCTCGTTGTGTGAGAGATCTAATTGCTTGAGTTGGCTCCAGGATTTATTCTGAGCGAGCGCTATGGCTCCTTCTGCATTGATATCATTATCTTTTAGCTCTAAGATCTCTAATGAAGTCCAAGTGCAATTTTTCGCGAGATAGCTGGCGCCATAATCACCAATAGAATTGCAAGAAAGAGTCAGAATCCTCAATTTTGTCCATGAGGCGTTTAAGCTCAGTTTTGCCGCTCCCATGGGACCAATACTATTATCAGTCAGAGCTAGCATTTGGAGCTCCTTCCAGCTCTCGTTCTCGGCTAATTCAGCTGCTCCATTGTCTTTTATCTCATTTGAAGAAAGATCCAGGTGGAGGATGCTTGACCACGTTGAGTTGCGGGCTAATGCAACAATTCCTTCGGAGCTGATTTGGTTTCTGACCAAACTCAGGATCTTGAGATTTTTCAAGGAGTTATTCGCTGCTAAGCAACGAAGGCCTTGGTCCCCTATTTCATTATTTTTTAGCAATAGTTCCTCTAGGCAGAAATAAAATCCATTAGAAAGCTCAGCAGCTCCTTCTGCGCCGAGCTCCATATTTTCAAGGTCAAGAGACTCCAAATCAACGGAGTTTGGGAAGCTAAAGGCCTTAGTATGCTCAGGTTGGTTCCCTTTCGGGTCTGGATTAAGAGGGAATAGCTCATTCATTTGGAATAGCATGAGAAAATTGGAAAATTGGTTGTTTGATAACGTTGAAAAAATTAATAAATTATTCTTGGTGCGCAGCTTGTATTTGGGACATGCTCTGATGCAATTTTTTAACGAATTAGCAGTGCCACTGCACTAATTTAAAAATCGATATCCAATTTATGGCAGTGAATTTTATTAATTCCGGAAAAATCTCGTGTATATTCAGAAATTAATGCAGTAATCAAAATTTGTCGTTGGGGGGACAAAGTTTAAACCATCTCCAAACCAATACATTTCGGAATACCAATCCAAAAAATTTCTATGGGGTAGTAGAAGAGCAGCTCCAGATAATTGAAAAACAGTAAATTTCAAGCTTGCAATGGTACAGTCTTTGCGAAATTTAGAAGAAGCTTCACTAGAAAGTTCTCTTGTATGTATATATTCATCGCAGAAAAAATGCTTATTTTCTGCATGTTATCCATATGGAAATTTAAATTAACACCGACAACACCAATGAAAGCTTGTTCTCATCACATCAGTAGGAGTTGAGATATAAGATTTTCATTTTCGACTGATCGTCAATAGATTTGACGAGGAATTTGATAGTTATGATCCATTTTTCCACGAATCACTCTGCACTCTGCATGTGAGCTTTGTGATATATAAATAAGATGCAACCGATGTAAGGGAAAATTATGAGGGTAAAAGTGAGCTAATGAAGGAAATTTAACGAATTCAGTCCAAGCGAAACCATTATTCGGTTTCGAAATGGCCTGCATTAACAAAAAAGCTGGTGAAAAGCCAAATTCTACAAATTCACCAGTAAATCACTGTTGCCTTTAATAAATAAATCAAAAATATCAATAAACAATTGCAAAATATCTAATAACATTGAGATTATTAATTAAAATTACTAACAAAACAAAATGAGAGGCTTGATTTGAGAATAATTCTTGTTGGCTTATGCCAACAATTATGAAGGAATTTACCTAATCAGCGAACAGTGACACATTTCTAAGAATGTTTTTGAGACTATGAATCTATATATTCCACTGCAATAGTTTTTCGGTTGGAATCCATGTATAAAAAACCTTATGTATCATCTTCCTTTTGTTGAACAGCTGTTCATAAATACTGAAGACCAAGTCTTTTTGTTATTCATAGCTCGAGATTTGCTTCTCTCTTTTTTTTTCTCTCTCTTAAAAAAAGTGCGCATCAAATACATATATACTCAGAAAAATGACGTTGCTGGCGCCATACCAATTTTTATTTCCAAAGGTATTGACCTGTTAAAAACATTCAAGGCTTCTTTTAATGGTGATTGGATGCAATTGAATGCCTTAGTAACTCTATCGTTATATTACTAAACAGCAATGAGCCTGCAGGGATCTGAAGTCAACATTATCCTTTGATCAAGAATTTCATTCTTAACATGTTAGATTCTCTAACTTAGTGATTTTCTCATCTTACTGAGAAGCAGAGCAATTCAGCTGATTTACCGCTCAGGTCAAGTTTGGGATTAGACAATATACACCTTGTAAATATTACTGACAGAGCATTCCAACATAGACCACATATTTATGTAACTATTCGGGGTCATGCCGAAAGTCTTATCCTACAAAAAACAAACAGAATATGCCATGTCTATTGAAAACGAATCAGTAAAAAGCATTCAAAGAGTTTTTTACTTCCATCCGCCGTGCCACTGGAAAACAAAAGTCGCTCTGTTCTCACATCAAATACTCTCACTTTCTTGTCTTCGCATGAAGTGGCAAGGATATTTTCCTTCGGATGCCACCGCACACACGTTATTGGAGCTATGAAAACAAAAAATAAGTTCATTCCCTTACAAAATTTCCACTTACCTTGATGAAGCCCGCTCTCAAATTTTCTAATGTATTTATCTGGCCCTTTTGCACTCTCACGATGATCATAAATTCTAATCACATGATCACCTCCCACAGCAGCTAGGAGGTCACTGCCGTCTTTCTTTACGTCTATCCAATAAGTGGCTAAAATTATCAGAATGAGCTATATAAACTGAGAATAAATGAGCTTTACCATTATTTCCTGTCTCTAATGTAATTGATTCCCTCAGAAGCGACTTATTCGTGTTAGCGTCAATGATATTAAATTGTCGCTTGTCGTATTTCAGGAATATCTTATTTTCGCTAGCGCTCCAGCGACATCTATTCGAGTATGCTACGCAACAACAAATTTCACTCTGAAGGCAACAACAAAAAAGGCTTTACACACAGAGAGCTGCCTCATTTGTATATGCGATTTATAATTCAATGTTTCAACATCATGTACGGCAAGATTTCCTAGCTCGTCGATAGTGGCCATTAAATTCCCATCAAAATTGTAATCCAAGCTGGCAATCCATGCTGTAACAAGCAAAGTAAAGGCCTTGAGGAAAAAGTAATGAGATTACTTCCTGTTTGCTTTTCATGCCATTTCTGCTTGAGTTTTAATTGAATCTCCTTGCCAGAATAATCAAACAAGTGATAAGCACACTTGACTTTCTTTTTCTTGCTGGAAATCAGGGCGAACAACTTCCTCTTTGGTTCGCAAGCAATATCTCCTTGTCCAACCACTAAAAAGTAAAATGAAAAGTTAGTTCTTCCAATAAGATAGGGTTGAGATGCCTCCTTCGATTTCTTTTGACTCGTATATCACATGTGGTGTAATTTCGACATTTTTCTCATGAAACCGAGATTTTTCTTCTTCATCTTCCTCCACTCCTTTTGGTGAATTGTTAATCTTCGATTTTGATCGTGGCAAGCTGTAAACACAGAATTTCGCACATTTTTCATCTGAATTATGCAGTGAGATCAGCATGTTAGTGCCTGGAATGTCTCTAACATGAGTCCAAAAGTCTAGAGAATAGGCTAATCCAACTGCCTATGACGTAGAAGTTTACATTTATCGCCTTTAGTCAATAGAGGACCGTCAAACGTCGCGTAATCACTCTCAGATTCAAAATCAAACACGTTTATTTTATTGATTTCGTTCCCGCCAGTAGAACACCAAGCCAATAAACCTATGGTTGCTATGAAAAATGAAAGCTAAAATTCCTTCTTATCAAATTTAATGAATTACCTGTATTGAGTATCTCGCTCTGTGCAGATTTCGATTCATCCAAGTCACTAGTTTTTACTTCTTCAGATAAAGGTTCCAGCACCTTCGTTTCTTTATTATCATCCTGATTTTTTGGTTTGTAAAATTTACACAAAATGGAATACTGCTTCATACCCCTGATATTATTATTGATTGCACTTCTTTGAGTTCTACGACCTGATTCTCAAGACTTTCAACTTTAGAATCTGATTCACTGTTCCCCTTGCCTGAGGTGATGTTGGACGTGGGATTTGTGGAAGCAGTGGTCTCTTTTCCAGATTTGGAACTAAGTCTATTTTTTTCCTCCTCATCTATAATGATAGACGAGCATTCACTCATCAAAACGGTCTCTTTTCCAGATTTGGAACTAAGTCTATTTTTTTCCACCTCGTCTCTCATGATAGACGAGCATTCACTCATCTCATCGGTCTCTTTTGATTGATTATCCACCATTCTTTTCTCGTTTATTGGTGTTTTCGCAGATGCTTCTCTTTTGATCGTGAGATCAGATTGTACCCCAAGCTCATCCCAAATTCGTTTTGGATTAAACAATTCTTTTTCCTTCAACATTTCTGCTGTTTCCACTAGCATTGTTTGTAGTATGTTGAGATACGACTGTCCATTAATAGTATTTAACTCCTTTTGAAGAATAATATCAATAATCGTCGGTTCCTGGACCCGTTTCAAATCTCTAAGGATACCATCTCCCACACCCATCAGAGACAGCACCGTGAATCCCAGAAGTTTAATGTCCTTCACGCCTTCATCATCTTTCAAGAGTGCTATTTCTGAATTCTCACCCAGTTTTGATGTTTCTGTCAGCGTACATTTTGCCCAATCGCCAATAAAATATGAAGTGCTGCTGCCTTCAAACTTATAAATGTTTGACAAATCCAAAAAGCCTTCGCATGAGGGGATCTTTTTTCTCTCTCGAAGGAAATATATGCTCTCTGAAGTATCTTTAATCAATTTCTCAATATCCAACAAGTCAGGGATAGACTTTTTTTGGCTGACAGCTTCGTTTTTCAAAGTTTCCAAGTCGATATAAGGTTGCATTGCATAAGCAATCACGTCATCAGCCATTTCAAATGTTTCGATTAATATGTTCTTTGGGTTCCTAGCGCAGAGATGTAGGAGCTCTTGCATGAAGAGATTCCTCCAAAGATCCAAGTCTCGACCTGAATAAAGACTAGGATTGAACTCTCTTATGTAATGAACTTTGCCATCCTTTTTCGATGTCGCTGTTAAGACTCTGCATGGGCCGTAAGCATAGGATGTGACCACTTTCATGTCGGTATACATGAGTTTTAGGTTAGGGGTCAATACTTTTTTCTCTGTTTCAAAGTTCGGCAGCATTGGAGCGCTTTTTTGCTTGAAATAAATTTTATCAGATTTAGAATTGATCTCTTCTACACTCAAAGCTAGGAGACAAATTAAATGATAAAAGATAAATATAGGGCTGGAATTTTGAACAAAAGTTGTTGTGAGCGTTGCGATTTATACACAAGGAGGGTTTTAGAAAGCAGGTTTTGAGTTCCAGTCGAAATAAGCTAGCTCATCGCTAGTTTTGAGCCAAACGACTCAAATGATTTCCCGAAGTTCAAATAGAGCACCGCTTTTTTGGAATGGCTTTCCTCAAGTTCACTCAAGATAGGCATTTAGTAATTCGTTAAAACTGTTCAGTTTTGAGAACAATGTTGCTTGTAAAATATCAGTTGGCTTCACATCAAATTCTATTCATATGGATTTATCACTCATGAATTTCAAACTGATTTTCTAATAAAAACCGTATTTCTTGGAATATTGACCATGCAATTAGCATTGCCGTTTGGTTGCGTTACTATAGGAAGGCAGATAATGATAGTAAATCTAGATGTAATATGAATAATCTGGGAAATGGCAGTGAATTAACATCAAATTTCGTCAAAGCGGGAGACTTTAGCTACTCCCATGTTAAATATTCATAAACTTTGAAAGATGCTATTAAAATTTAGCTACTTATTTATAAGTCCTACGAGACTGGATTCACGCTCTCATTCGTTTTTATTAGTCACCTATTCGTGATTAATACGTCTGATGTTCACATATGAGAAAAATATGGCAAAGAAATCAATAGTCATTCATTGAGACACACCATAAATATGTCAAAGAAATCCGCGACGAAACCTCACTTTTTTTTCAAGGTTACAATCCGGGATCCATTCAGGCTTGATTTAAAACTTAATTAAACTCGTGTAGGTTAAATCAGAATTGTTATGGGAAAGCTCTTTAGCAAAACACCTGCGGACAACCCTACTGGGAATACCCATCGTCAATATGATATCGCTTGGTGTTTAAACCCTAATCATAAGATCACGGTTTTCAAAGGAAAGCCTCAAGTTTTTGATGGAGCCAAAATCAAAAACCATTGGGGAGGTTACCCTCTCCTTCACTATTTTCCATTCGAAAGGCAGCTAATTTCGACAAACTGTGATAACAAATCGTCTTCTTTCCTCATATATGACACCTCAAAACCACTAAAACTGGTGCATGCTTCCGACCATTACCTCAATACTCGTATCCATCCTCAATTTATCGGCTTTAACCTAGCTTAGATATTTGGGATGTCTCATATAACTTTAAACGACGAATAGCTGCATTTATGACATCAAAAACTCATCGAATCGCATATCATCTATTCGATACGATTAACTGGTCATTAATAAAAGCCGTGCCTCTCCATAGTACTCAAACTCGTAAGATATTCAAGCATTTTCAGCAAAGATCAAATATACTATCCCTAAAGGTGAAGTGGCCAGTATTGATATATCTCCCGACGGCAAATGTATCGCTACTATTAGCGAAGATTGCATGTTTGTTCTCAGGGATACATACGACGGAGAAGAATTGTTTGGTTCAAAGTTAGGATCAGTCGTAGATGGTATTTGAATTCTTTTTTTGCAAATAAGGGTATCTTGATTAATATTGTTCCTAGTAATCCAAAAATGCCGTTGGAACCCAATAAAGCCCCAAGTCGCAGTGAGTTTCTGCAATAGAAATCTGAACATATATGATAGCGACAACTACGGAAAAGTGTGCCACAGCTACGAAGTACCAAAGAAAAGTGAGTATATTCTATCAAAAGACATTTTAACTTTTAATTCAATTTACGAAAATCTAGCAATCACTTGGATCGATTGGAATCCGGACGGGAATCTGCTTGCTATGTCTTACTCGGACGGGTCTTTGAGTGTACTTGATTGTCGACAGGAATGTTTCGCGTTCGAATTGAAGCCACATTCTTGTAAATGATTGCGAATGACATGAACTCACATTATGGATCTTTAGGTGATATATCGAGTATAAAGTGGAATCAGAAAGGAGATTTATTGGTAACGTCTTCGTGGGATGGAACGGTGAAAGTAATCGACTGGAAAACAAAAGGAAATAATGTCGCTTTTATTTCGCCAAAACCTGTTCATAGTACGAGAAAATTCTAGTATATTTTTAAAGCGATTTTTAGGCCAAGGTATGATTAAAGCAGCGTGTTTCTTAGAATAGTGGACATTAGCCCAGAGCTTGATGAAGGACCAAGTAATAGGTGATTACAGAGGAAATATTAAATTCTCTTCTCAGTTTGAGTTCTGTGATGAAGACGGTTTCATGTATCAGTCTGACTTGGATAAAGACTTTGGCCATGTTTTAGAGCAATTTACAGTCCTCAAAGTTTACATTGTTTTAAGGCTACACTGATTTCTCCCTAATTGTTGTCTTTTTAAGTACCGACATGCCCCTATTATTAGTTCTTCTCCTAGTCGTTCCTTAAAATAAGTGATTTGTCCGACTACTTAATAGCTTATTATCGAATGCAGCAGAATTCACCAATATCTGCTGAAAAAGTATCACTGAACGTTAAGCATTCTTCGAAATCTGAGGAATATCAGAGTTAAGATTTTTAAACGTTCTAAGTGAACTTTCGAAAGAAGCCTATTGCATAATGAATAAAAGTTTACAAATATTTGTTCATGAACAGTCCAAAACTAGAACACCTCGTCAATAGAACACCTGGGACAAATTCTCCCAGATCCCTCAATAGTCTTAACAAAACCAGCAACTCAGTTCAAATGACTCCTTTGAATCGCGAAAAAGAAGATGTTGAAAATCGATCTGAATTTTCCCTGCAAAAAACCTCATCTAAACGGCTTGATTCGAGTTCCTGGTTTTGCGACATCTCAACTTATGGCCCAAGATCGAGCGCAAGAGGATCCTTTGATTATAAGACTGAATTATTCTCTCAAGAGCCGGATATTGAAGAGAAAATGGAGCAATCAAAACAAGAATTCGCACAATTTGCATTAACAGAGGATCTACTACAAAGGATCGACGAGAAAAGCGATCTCCTGGCGCTTGAGATGAAGAAATTAGAAGAAGAGGTCCTTGCAACGAAGGAAATCAGCAATAGTCTTGAACTAGAAATCAGAGAACCAACTTCTCAGAACAGAAATCAACGAGAGCAAAAGAGGAAGATGTCAATTGAGGTTTCTGGGAGAGAAATTGCGGAGAAACAGCATCTGGAAGTGCCTGGAAAGGAGAATTCTGAACTTGAAAAAGTTATTTCTCAGGTAAACACTGAAATGGATGATCAGAAAATTGATAATAACTTGAAATTCAGATTGCTGAGCAGAAAAATGAATTGATTGAGAGAAACTCAAAAGGAAACAGCGTCGGTGAAGATAGAAACAATAAAGATGCTACCATCAGAGAGCAGCTAGCTGAACTCAAAAAAGACCAACAAAACCAAACTGAATCAATGGAAGATTTGGGAATTTTGAAGGAAGAGAAGGAGAAAGAAAAACAATTAAGGCAACTTTGTGCACAAACTCTGACCGAAGTGAAAGAGGAAAACCAAAATTTGCAGATAGTACTTACGTCTCTCTCACAAGATAAAGATAAAATAGAGCAGGAAAGAGATCAAACTAACCTAATAAATGAGCATCTTAGAGGCGACTTGAAGAAAATGAGCCTTGAAGTTGAACAAATAAAAGCTGAGAATTCAAAGTTAGTCACAGAAATGGATAAATTGGTGCTTGAAAAACGTAATCTTTGTTCAGAAATTGAGCAAATTGCTCAGGAAAAGGATAAATTGGCTTCTCTCAGCGACCTTTTGAATACAGAATATGGTTTCTTAATTCAAGAGAAGGCGCAAATCATCCAATCTAAAGCACAACTTGCACAAGAAAATAAGCAACTAAGGGAGGCTATTAGCGTATTGAAAAAGGAAATTGATCAGAAAAACAGAGAATTCGAGCTTTTTAAAAACGATTCAATGACTTTAGGTGAGAAACTCAGGCGATTGAGTGAGGAAAATAATCAATTAATGTATCATCGAGATGAACTTGCGAATGAATGTAAACAGCTGCGAGAGACAATAGAGCAAATAACTTTCGATAAAGAGAAGCTCGAACAGGAGAAAGGAATCATACATACTCGAATAAAGCAATTAGAACGAGATAACTGTGTTTTGAGCGAACAAAATGGCCAATGGGCGGAAGAGAATAACGCTCTTAAAGCACGCAACGAAAAACTTTTCTCAGAAAACAGCGAACTTTTTCAAAGAATCATTGAGGTCAACCAGCAATGCGCAGAGTCCTCAGAAGCTGTAAAAAATCTATTCGATAATAATTGTAAGTTGAATCAGCAAGTGCAGGAGCTCACAAAACAAGTTGACGAGTTGAGCCAACACCGAAGTCGATCAGAAACGGAAAAAGACATTATGAAAAAGAAAATAAATGACTCAGATAATCTAATTTCGAAGCTCAAAGAAGTACGACATTCAATTTTGAATCATTTTATTCCCTTTTCTCCGGACTTGGCGCAGATAACTGATGACAATAGTGGATTCGGAACTGAGTCTCAACTCACTGCGGACTCAGCTGACACACGACATTCTCCTAGAACGTTCTCAGTGGATTCTAATGAAATGCTGGGTTCTCGACAACAAGACTTAGAAGGAACTGCGTTGTCAATAGTAGAGTCTGAAGAAACTCATCCTCAAAGGAACTTTCCCAGCCTAGAAGAAGAGAAATTTAATTTGGAGAGTGAAAGCAAAAGAAACGAAAATGAGAATAAGGTAGAAGACATGATAATAGATAAAAAGGAAATGCCATTAAAAGATGACAATGGAATAAGTGGCGAGAGGCAGCTCACCACTCAACCGCTCTGGAGGGATGCTCAATCTGATTTATCATACAACCAACCGAGACCAAAGAATTGGTATTCTAAATTATTCTCGGTGCGGAATAGCCACGCTGAGGAGCGAAATGTAGAAAACCGCTCTCTTGAAGATATGATTCGGAACAAAAAATGGCATTTAATAGGAAAACCTGACCCAAATCATCTAAAGAAATTGATGGACCTTTCACAATTTTTTAAAAAATAAAAGTTACTTTTAGAATGAGTTTTTTGGAGACATTTAAATGTCCTTTCTTAAAGGGAAGGGCTTGTTTTAATTTCAACTCCATATTTTACATAATTAACCTCACAATCATTAGACGATATAAATTAGTTGATTCCTGTCCGCGTTACCATTATTTACATCAGTTCTGTATTTGCTGTTAATGTAGATGTGATATATTGGAGTTCAATTCAGAGAATGACTATTACTATTAGTTTGATTGCTGAGATGAATGAAATCTACCACGAAATTGATGAATCTTTCATAGATTGTTTCAAACAAGCATACTACTACTCTCAGGAACGTAATCGTTAGCACTTGCATAACAACTGAAATTTGAAGTTATCATGAAAAGTATTCAGAAATTGTCGCTAGTTGTCGCAAACGAAAGTGATTTAGGAGCTATCTATCTAATTAAATATTAAAGATATATATTTTGATAAATTGTGCTCTTTGGTGACACGTCTCATGTAATGTGAGGGTTAAAGATGCTTACTGAAAACAGCATTTCGATTTTCATACAATGATTATTAATTGTGCATGCCAAAATACAATTGGCAAGAAATCAGTGTTTCAATAAATATACTTATCTAAATTTTTTTCAATTCGTCGTCACATAAAGCAATTCTTTCTACAGCATATTACTGTTTTCTAACAATCCAGCAATTGACTAATTAATGGATTGAAACTCAAGCAAGCTGCTTAAAAGTCAGACGATAACCAACATAAAGTGTCAGATTCAATGATAATATGAAATTTATTACTACTCACTCGTCTACACGAGCAGATTAGAATATAACACATTTCTTGTCTGAATTTACATTCATATCTTCTGCTTTCTTTTCCTTTTGGTCAAATGATGCTTTTTCAATTTCATTCTTCACGGCTTCTTTATCATTATTCATTTTCTCTTCATCAATTAATCTTGCTAGCTCCTCAAACACTTCATTCACATTATAACCCGTCACAGCCGAAGTCTCGAAAAATCTGAGACCTAAATCAGTTGCTTTCTGTAAACCCGCATCAAACCCGACTACTACTGCTTCTTTTTTATCTGCCTTGTTCCCTATTAACAGCATTTTTGCTTTTGGGGTATTCTTGTTTGCAGTAGTGACCCAATTTTCAACTTCTTCGAAGCTCTTCATATCTGTAATATCATACATGATGAGGACTCCTTCTGCATTTTTATAATAAAAGAAAGGCAGTTCCCGCCACCTTTCTTGTCCACAGGTATCCCAGACCTGCAGTTCAATCGCTTTTTCTCCACAAACAACAATTTTCTTTCCAAAATCAGGGCCAATTTTACATTTATTGAACATTTGGTGATCATTCCAACAAAATTTCTGAAATAGACTTGTTTTCCCAACTCCGGAGTTTCCAAGAACGATTATTTTGCTTTGATAATCGAAAACAGGAGCCATTGGTGTGCTGACCTTCTCTACCATGGAGTTGATATCGAAATTTTATTAGCTATAAATACTTATGCTTTCTGATGGTAAAAGCACTCGATGAATTGAATTCGTAATATACTACTATTCTGAAGAATAGGGTACTTCATTGATTAAAAAGCAAAGAGAAAATTCTAAGAGAAATATTCTTGACTGTGGGTGATGACTTATCGTTAATGAAACAAATCCCACCCTTGCTAGATCATCATAATAAGTTCCTTTCGCGAATCAAGTAGTTTGACACGAAATTCGATACATCGCGGGAGCATTCAAAAGTTCTCAAAATTCAAGGAGGTTGTGCGACTAATGCATCTCCAAATATACTCTCAGAGAAGCTTTCTCTAATCCAGTAGCTCCTTGAAGAAGAATTTTTCCAATGACTCCGACTCATCTGATGAAATGAGTTTGCTGACTATACAGGTAAAACAGCCAGTCACATTAGTCTCCTCCATCATAGACCAAGATTTAGAGATTCGCATCCCAGAAGAAACGCGCGTCGTTAAGGAATTTTTCAGTGCATGAAGTTGCAAATTATTGAATGAAAACTAGGACAACAATCAGAACCAGTAAAACCTAAAACCTTTGATATCAACTATATGGGTATTTTCCAAAAACTAAACTTTGAAGTCCATATCAAGAGTAAAATTGGTTGCCAGTGGGGTGCAAGTGAAATAGGCATCCCAGCAAACATCTTAGCCACTTGCATTGAAATCCATTTGGAACAATTTCGAAGTATCAAAGAGTTTTTTCAGCAAACATGAAAATGCCACGGATACCGGGTCAGAATGGGGACATTAATTGAAAGAGGACGGATAATTCTTGAACTAAACATAAATTCTTGCTAACTAAACATAAATGACGGGTTGAAGTTCAGGAATTGCACCTCAACTCTTGTCTTGGCTTAGAGTTTTTCTGCATTAATTCAGATCTCTCTCCACTGGCAAACTTATGACCAAATGTCAAAAAAGTGATTCGAATTAGTATCGTTCGTTGATGGAAGTTGTGATTTATAGAGTTAACGTTTTTATTTTTCAAAAGCTCCACAATTAAAGAGCTGTTGTAACTTCTGATTGTTTTTATTAAGCCATTCGGAAAGCGATTAAAAAATATTGAATTTTAGAACTTTTTTGCTCTATTCTGCGATTCGATTTTGCAATATTTATCCAAGATCATCGATTTATTTATTAAATTTGAGAATTATTTATCCTTAACTCACAAGAGAATCTATTCGGAAGTTATTTGCTCAACCCGGGTGGGCGCATCCTTCCGAAAATGGCTCACTTCAAAGTATTTCTCCATAGAATCAAGAAACATCAGGTTGACTAACCTCCATCACCTACGCACTAAGCAACATTTAAAATTTTATTTAATCTTCCCGATATTACCTTCGAATAATCGGATTTCGGAATAATTAATATTGACCTCAAATTCCAACGAATAAAGAAAGTTAAATACCGCGCTCTCAGTTTTTTTTCAGTATCATCAATTGATTAAAACGGTTGAGTATGCAAAGTATTGAGTCAGATGATAGAACCATCTAGGAAAAATTTCGAAAATGCAACCCCACCAAACAAAACCTCGCGAACTTGTCCCCGCTAAAAACCGCCTCCTCAAGGGAGAAGAACATCAATTTCTATTGCCGTTGACTGATAGCTCTTTGCCTGGTCCCTGCACTGAAGCTCTTCTGTCGGATGCTAAAGACATATATGAGAGTTTATCATGGTTGAAAGGGAGCGATGGCTCTGAAGAATCGAGTAAGAGGATGTATACAGAAATAGTATGCGAGCTGTATGGGCTTTGGAATGACCCGGATTTCTTTCGAAGTGGAAAAAATGACAAAATTTCCAAAGGGAAGAAAAAACCTGCAAAAAATACCAGTCACTTCCAAGCAAAAAATACTGTTCCTTTGAGTCCAGAGCCCGAAGTAGAAGAGATAAAAGTAATAAACGAGATTCATGGGAGTAAACCCCAAAAGAAAATTTGTAAAATCTCTCTGGAAGAGAGAAAGGAATTTTCAATTAATCAAAAGCAGAGGGTGAATGCTCCATTTGAAGCTGAGGTGCTAAAGGATGATGTGCTGTTTTTAGAGTCTGCAATGAGCCGTGAGAATATCCCGAGAAACATGGATTTTTCGTCAGTCCAGCAAGACAAGGACCCTGTTTCTGAGGAGTCTTCATTTTTTCGGATAAGCAAAGTTGGAGAGCTGGATTGCTCGGCGGCGAAGCCAACCGCAGAGAGAAAAAAGCCCAAGCGTTTTGAAGACCCGATAGCTCAGATTGAGCAACCAGAAAACGACTCGAGTGTATTCGAGAAGTACGCATACAAATACGACCAGAGCATCTTGAAGGTTAATGCTCTGTTTGATATCGACCCTTTAACCCTTTAACGATTGAATGACATCATTTAATCACAGAAATCTCCGAAAGAGAATTCAATTTAATGAAAAATAGTAACAAAGTCAAAATTTGACAGATAGTGGATTCTGTATTTACAAATCAAAAAATGCATTTAAGACTAGGATTATTTTATTATTGCATAGAAATTTTCAAAATACCTTTCTAAACGAACCGAAATTTGTTAGGCCAGAGATTTATGGAGTTGAGAAGATTGGAACGTCTGGAATTTATCATGTATTAAATCATTAAATTCAGGGTGTTTTCGTGCTATCAATAAATGTTAATTTCCTGGTGTTCTCTTAAATTTTCTGATGGTTAAGTTATGAATTAACGAGAAATAAGAGCTTGAGTTCGAAAGTAAAATCTTTCATACAGCGGTCCAAAGGTGGAAGGAGCTATAGGGGGAAGAAAGGGTGGTTATTAGAGCACGTAAAGCAGACCAGATCGAAATTAGACGCAACCAGCAGCCCTTTGAGCCGATTGTCACTGCAACTGGTAGTGGACCTAGCCTTTGAATTTCGAATCGGATCCAAGAGTTTATAACAAGAGAATAATAAAAGTTGAGCTAACGGAGTTTACCGGAAGTCGTCATAATAAGTTTTATCATCGGAAAACAAGAAGGTTTGAGAGTAGGAACGAATCTCAAAGATGAAGGAATTATATTACTGAGAAGTAATAAATTCCAGGAAAATGGAATCTTGGACTGAACTGGTCGTAAATTAAAAATTTTGCGTTCGATTCAGTTCGAAAACCAAATAAAAAATTGTAACAGTACCTCATAACAAGTTTTTCACGACTAATAGAGAAATATAGAAGCTAAACATCGAAATCTTCATTCTCTGTACTCACCGATGTTTTTTTTGAGAAAACCCCATGACGAAGTGATATGCATTTAAAGTGATTGGTAGATCTTCAGCTATTTGATTGAATTTTCACAGCGCAGGAAGTAATCTTTAAATCGTTTATGTACATGTTGATCACAATAGATGAAAAATATCTACGTTGCTATTATGATAGCTAAATATACATAGAACCGCCATTTTTACAGTCACGGCCAGTGGCATACGTTCTTCTCACTTACAATTACGTTGTTGTTGATACACTGATCTGCCTACTCTCGCTTACTCTGTGGTATTTTTCTAATATATATATTCGTAATCACCATCATCATTCATTTTGAGGCCGCAATGATAGAGCTATTTTTAAATCACATGTTCTTCGTTCAGGCAGCTAATCAAAGTATTTGCAAAATCATCTCGGCAGATTCTGCTATAAAAGCCAGTACTTCGAAACACAAGGGCCTCTCAAGCCTTTCTCAAATATTCTCAGTCTTATGAAATTAGTTCTTCCGATGACGAGTCTCGAGTACTGTGAATCTCCAGCTCTCGTCATCCTTAATTAATTCTTACGGACAATAAGGATTTCCGTCACTGTCGGATAACTTATTTCTAAGAAGCTTCTTACTTCAAACCAACTCTTCGTCTTTCTTTGGCGTGATTGATGCATCCGATGAATCTCTGCGGTGGAAGAGTCGAATAGTGCTATGTATCTGATAAAAACTCTCCATTCTGGAATGAGGAACGAGTTATCACCTCACCAGGGCCAATCCTGACTTCTATGCTGAAGTTTTTTTGCAGAATTATAAATAATTCCTGGAATTATAGTTTTTGATCAGTGAGGGTCTTTGCCGCAGTAACAATATTTATTTAGAATCTCCTTGAAATTAGAAATTAGCAATAATTTAATAGACTCTATGTTGAGATGCTACTGATAGCAAAATTAATTCTAAAAGACTCTTCAGTCTCATTTCGCAGAAGAAATACGGCGAATTCTTGATTAGTAATAATTCCAATTTAAACATTGAAAGCAAGAATATTTCATAGAGCTACCTTCATATAAAAGCATGCAAACTTCTACCCTTCCTACCTTACAGCAGAAAATACAATCCAGTCGCAAGATCTGGCACTCGTATCAAAACGACAAGTTTATAGACACACTTTACAAGATCCTTGATGTAAAATATTGTCTCCGAGTTATCATTTTGAACATATCAATTCACATTTAGACCCCATCATATCATGGGATCATCAGCTGGACTGCTGATGGATCACAAGTTGAAATAAAAGATCAAGACAAATTGGAAACTCAAATTCTCCCTTTATTTCAAAATTGTCCGAATCTCTTCATCTTCAAGCAGAGGGTATGAACGAATTAGCACTTCAGGAAATGTTTTAACATTATTATTTTATTTGCAATAGCTTGAAGACTGTTCATTTATTGAAGATTTTAATGTTAATAGACGCCCTGGAAGTTGCTATTTCGAGCATCTAACTTACACCCGTGACTATCGGCCTAGCCACTTCAATGATCGACTCGACAGCAAAAAGAAGAGCACAGGGTGCAATGTACCCAGAAATACACAAAACTGTCCTCCGGTGGGAATACTGGAATGGCACACAACGACAAGAAAGCGCGTTCATAAAGAAAACAGCAATGTAATTGTTCTCTGAGGGAATATGATTATAATTAATTCATGAACTTAGAATGAAGAAAGAGGCCACAAAAAATCGACGTTGAAGATCGCAGAGAAGCAATGGTCTGCTGAAATGAACTCAGATTTCTTCACGCTAATTACATTGATCGCTGCCGTCAAAGCTGCAAGGTACTGGCCTTTTCTTAAAGAAATATACTATTGTTTTTCAATGATAGAGAGGAGAACTTGAGGCTACAAAGCGCTCTCTTTAGCTCAATATTCAGAAGAGCGAGCCGGATATAAACTAAGCATTGTTATCTGTTTTATATATACTATCTTTTTTGCTTGTGTAAGCTTATTCATTGTAACTAAGTTTCGGTTTTCATCTCTCTTTTTTTAGTACCTCCATGTACCGTTAATCCTTAGAATCTCATGAGACTCTATTCATGAGTAAATTACATATCAGGTAAAATGAATATTCGATAACAAAATTTACAGTTAAATTGAACATTTCAAGATTCTGTCTTAGATACTTTCTATGATTTTCAAACCAGATGATCACCAAAAAGCTTTTTCTTCAATACAGAGAGACCATTATAGTAAATTAAGTCTCTATTAACAATAACTCTGATGCACATGCGCTCTCACTTTTGAAAAAAGGCATTGTGACGTAGTCTTAACTCGTGGATTATATATAATTGTGCTTAGCATATTTAACTTTTCAGGTTTCAGTAAAATTTGGTTCAACAATAGCCTTCGTACTTCACTAAATAACTCAAACTTAAAACTGTGAATTAAGCTGAAAATAATAATACCTTCCAGATTTAATTTGATAAACATCCACTCACCTTGAATAAGGAGGACAGGAATTCCATTGTTTTTTTTTTTTGGTAAATTACAACTGAGAACATCTGCACTTGCATTAATGATTGTTAAATCGCTCGCATTAGGAACTCGAACAACGATTTGACGAGTTTAAGTACAATGTACTCAGGTCCTAAGCATAATCCTTTGGTTTGAAGCTTTATCATTTTGAATAGCTTGACACCAGCCATTATTTATAATATAAAATTCAGTCGCCATACATACATTCTTCTCGTTCAGCTTTCCGTGGGTCAACCCTTTCATTTCATATGTTAATTTTTATTTGCTGGATCTTCATTAAATAAAATCAAAATTCTGAGTGCTGTCCGATACCAGCGGTAGCCATTCAAGATATTTTGTCTGGCAATGTTATCTTCTATTCTTAAGCTCAGGCTACCTTCTCGACATAATCTATAACCAAGCTGAAACCCTTTGTTTCTGTTTTTCTGATCCTTAAAGCATTTTATTGCTCAACAGCTTTTAAATTAGGGTTTATAGTTGTGCTACTAATCAAATCAATCAGTTCCACGAACCGATTCTGTATCTTCTTAACACTGAGAATAATCGAACAAATTTATAAAAAATTATTGATTGAAGGAATTTAATACTATGCACCTAATCTATCCCTTACAAACCTTCTAAGAATTCAGATAGTTAATACATATTTTTTTGAAAATCAATCTAGACGCAGTTGCGGGTACATTCTTTATTTGAACTATTCTGACTCTGACCAGACAGAACGTTCTCTTTTTTGTCGATAAATAGCATTAACTTTTCATTCATAATAATTAATAATTACACATTTTTCCATCTCACAGAGCTTCTTTCTTGTATATATAATGCAGAATGACAATCTTCCCACGCTTCAGCAGAAAATACAATCGAGTCGTAAGATCTGGACTTCCTATCAAAACGACAAGTTCATTGACAGACTTTACAAAATTCTTGACGTAATAATATTTTATCTTCAAGTTCGCATTGATAAATTTATTATCCATATAGAACCCATCATATTATGCGATAATCAGCTGGTCAGCTGATGGATCACAAGTTGGAATAAAGGATGAACATGAACTGGAGACACATATCCTCCCTTTGTTTAAAAATTGTCCGACTCTCTCCATCTTCAAGCAGAAGGTAGAATAATTTGTCTGTTAGCAACTCGTTCTGATTGCAAATTACGTTATAATAGTTAGAAGAATGTTTCTTCTTTGAGGCTTTTGATGATTTCTCTCAGTTTCGAACATGCTGCTACGAACATCTCAGTTACACTAGAGACTCAAGGCCGAAGTTCTTCAATGATCGGTTAGATAATAAAAGTAAGAAAGCCGTGAGATCGATATCTCAAAAATTGGGGAGTTTGGAATGGTATTTTGCCACCAAAAAAATTATTCATAAAGAAAACATAAATGTAAACTTCTTATTTTTGGAATCATGGTCGTAATTGATTCGCGAATGCAGGATCTTGAGATGAGCCTAAAAAATAATGAGAACGATGGTGCTACTTTGAGTTTTGCGGAGAGAGAGTTATTTAATGAGATGGATGTGAATTTTTTAGAGTTAAATGAGATGCTCACAACAATACAAACATTAAGGTAATGATCCTATTGAGAAGACATATTCATTGATGTTATTAATTATGATAGGAAAGAGAACTTAATGCTCAGAGAATTAATCATTAACTCAACTTTCCAAGGTCTGGATCAATTATGAACATTTCAATAGTGCTCTTGACTTTATAAATACAATTCGTTTAGCAACAGCTCTTTTCTCTTTGTGTGTTTCTTCTTTTTCTTTGTTATATCCGATAAATCGTCTCTCTCACTGAAAACGACTTCAAAGGTCATTATTCGCGGCGAGCTCTTTGGATAATAAAACTCCAAAGACCACATCTATAGAAGTAATTCACAGTATAATAAAGAGGATCAACTCATGAACAGCCATAGCAGGTTACTGTTTTTTTTCCGATGTGTCTTTTAGTTATCATAAAGAGAGGCTATCATATCTGAGATCCCCATGTATTCTCGAAGATATCGTTTTTGAGATTCAAGCTTGATATTGTAAAAAGAGTTCTAATGAAATCAATTTCTATTTATGAAACAAGAATATCAGTGTAACCCAAGCGTTATAGAGGCTTAATTCAGCACGTTTTTGGCTAGTATTCACCATATTAATCGATTCTGACGGATACCTTAATATTTTAATATGATATTCGTGGGGCAAAATTTTGATGTCTATCTTCCTCAACATGCATGAGCTGAAATCCTACAGAGAAGCTAGCAGATGCCACAAATCTCTTTTTGTTCTTCTTAAGAATTTTTAACAAGTTTAATATTGATATTGTATGAAAACTTAAGCTGAATCAGTCGAATACGAGATAACATGATTTGTGCCATGATGCTCAGGAAGGTGCCTATTTTACTGTGATGAAGGGTAAAATATGCGACCATTTTCTGCTAATAGCCAAATATTAACCTTTCCATAAAAACCCAATAGCGCTAGTAGTCTCTAGCTATAGGTTACTGGTACTGGGGACAAGAAAAACAATATATTAAAATCTTTGAAAGATGAACAATTTTGATGGGTAAGTAAGTGACTGGTTTACCATATAAAAATTGAACAGGATGCAGAATACCGGCTCTTCATTAAGAAATTATATCAAATAATATAAATCTTTAAATCTGATTGAAGTTGCGAATGAAAAACACCCAAAAACCTCATTTAACAACATCCTCTCTTAGGCAAGGCAGGATTCTCTTGTTTCAATGGCTGAAGTTGAGATTTGATCACAGGAGCTTCTTCCATCATTCTTTCATCTGCAGTCCTCCTCATCAGAGGGATAAGTTCATCGAATGCCTCTCTGATATTTGAACCAGTTTTAGCTGATACTTCAAAGAAAGAAGAAACACCGAGACTTGAAGCAACCTGATACCCAACGTCATAGCTTATTTCTCGACGACTTTCGAGATCATTCTTGTTTCCAATTAGGACAATATTAGCGTCTTTCGGGGCTTGCTTTCTAGCCTCACTAACCCATTTTTCGACATTAGCAAAGCTGTCTTTATTAGTTACATCATAAACAACGAAGATTCCATTGCATCTATTATAGTAAGGTCTCGCAAGCGTTCTGTACTTCTCGTGGCCGGCTGTATCCCAAATTTGAAGTTTTATTTCTTTACCTTCATATGAGAGTCTCTTTTCCTTGAAATCCCATGCAATGGGAGACTTATCATACCCATAAAAATCATCGACATATCGTGATTATGCTTGTTTTGCTGGTTGGAGAATCTCCAATTAGCAATACTCTGAATAAATATTCATAATCGGCTGTGGTTTTGGAAACAGAAATGGATTGATTTTGCTGAGGTTGAATCTCCATCCTGAAGTTCGGAAAAGCCGCAGATGAGAAGATGATTTTTAGTTTCAAATTATTTCAGACTTATCTCACATTGGTTTATATATATATTTATGTAGATTAAGATATTCATTTGGTATTGGTCTAGCACAGAACTTTGGATAGATTTTCAATTAAATCTTCAAGTTTGCATGAATTACAACGTCAATGCTTAGAGTCTACGTTCATATAATAAATATATTTCTCCTAGAACGTTTTCGATCAACAATAGTACATATTGAGAGAACAAAGAAAAACTATTCAAATAGAAGAGCAAGAATAGTTATGAAGATACGATATGATACTTCTGGAGAAGTTGCATCAGGACCTTTTTATCAAGAGGTTTGATCACAGT